>Ga0163223_100043_pt1 | contig 52433 bp, 60 predicted proteins | sample MSEWel2016_02_17_2_FD_113147 | JGI IMG/M metagenome (GOLD analysis project Ga0163223, IMG submission 113147) | Subsurface microbial communities from deep shales in West Virginia, USA - MSEEL Well Study Marcellus 5H_2016_02_17 ...
ACCACGTATTTATCAAATCGTGGAAGAAATTAATCGACGTTTCTGTGCTGAGATTACCGATCGTTTTGGATTTGATAATGATCGTATCCGTCGAATGGCCATTGTATCCGATGGTCAAATTAAGATGGCCTGGCTATGTATTGTTGGTAGCTATTCCGTCAATGGTGTGGCAAGGCTACATACAGAAATTCTTAAAAATGAAGAGTTAAAAGACTTCTATGAAATGTATCCCAAGAAATTTAACAACAAAACTAATGGGATTACTCAACGACGTTTCTTGCTTCATGGGAATCCCAAGTTATCCGAATGGGTAACGAAGAAGATTGGTAAAGACTGGGCAACAGACCTTGAAGAGATTAAAAAGGTTGAAGCATATATCGATGATGAAAAAGAACGTCGAGATTTTATGCAAATCAAGTATCAGAACAAAGTCCGTTTAGCCGAATATATTAAAAAACATAATGGTATTGATGTGGATCCTAGATCCATCTTTGACGTACAAGTGAAGCGTTTGCATGAATATAAACGTCAACTTATGCTTACCCTTTATGTCATGCATTTATATAATGAACTTCGTGAGAATCCGGATTTAGATATGCTTCCGAGAACTTTTATTTTTGGAGCCAAAGCGGCACCGGGATATACACGTGCCAAGAAGATCATTAAACTGATTAATAATGTAGCCAATGTTATTAATAATGATGCGACAATTAATAATAAAATTAAAGTTGTCTTTATTGAAAACTATAGTGTGTCCAATGCAGAGTTAATATTTGCAGCGGCTGACGTGTCTGAACAGATTTCAACAGCATCAAAAGAAGCCTCAGGTACCGGAAATATGAAATTCATGCTTAACGGTGCACTAACTATTGGAACACTTGACGGTGCCAATATTGAGATTGCTGAAGAAGTCGGTAAAGAAAACTGCTTTATCTTTGGTATGACATCGGATGAAGTTATTGAATTAGAACACAGCAGAGCCTATGATCCTTGGGATATTTATAATAATAACCAAGTTGTGCGACGAGTTGTAACGCAATTAATCAATGGTTTCTACTCACCGCAAGATCCGGATTTATTTAGAGAAATCTATGATTCTCTTCTTAATGGCGGCGGCGAACCGGCAGATCAATATTTTATTTTAAAAGACTTTGATGCCTATGTAGAAGCACAGAAAAAAGTAGATATTGCCTATCGTAATCAAAATGAATGGGCGCGTAAAGCCATGCTAAATGTTGCAAATGCTGGAAAATTTTCTTCGGACCGAACCATTGAAGAATATGCCAATGAAATATGGAAGTTGGATAAAATCAAAGTGTTACTCCCTGAAGAAAAAGCATAGATTGAAAGGGGAAAAATATGTTAGGATTTTCATCAGACATCGGAATAGATTTAGGAACAGCGAATGTATTAGTCTATATTAAAGGCAAGGGCGTGGTATTACGTGAACCGTCCGTCGTGGCCTTTGATCGTAATACCAACAAAATTCTTGCGGTAGGTAGTGAGGCACGACGCATGCTTGGAAGAACGCCGGGAAATATTGTGGCCGTACGACCATTACGCCAGGGTGTTATTTCAGACTACACAGTTACAGAAAAAATGTTAAAATACTTTATTGCAAAAGCAGTCGGACGACGACTACGTAAACCAAGGATTACAGTATGTGTTCCAAGTGGTGTAACAGAGGTTGAAAAAAGAGCTGTTGAAGATGCAACTTATGAAGCGGGTGCGCGTAAAGTAGAAATTATTGAAGAACCCATTGCAGCAGCCATTGGGGCCGGCATTGATATATCCAAAGCATGTGGTAGCATGGTTGTTGATATCGGTGGAGGAACGTCAGATATCGCAGTGATCTCCTTAGGTGGAACGGTTGTGAGTACATCCATTAAAATTGCCGGTGATAATTTTGATGAAGCCCTTGTACGCTATATGCGTAAAAAGCATAACCTTCTTATTGGAGAGCGGACGGCAGAAGAGATTAAGGTCAAAATCGGAACGGCCTTTAAACGTCCGGAAGTCTTGCAGATGGATGTTCGTGGACGTAACCTCATTACCGGATTACCCAAAACCATTACAGTAACATCAGAAGAGACAGAAGAAGCTTTACGAGAAACAACATCGGCTATTGTGGATGCTGTGCATAGTGTTTTGGAAAAAACACCTCCTGAGTTGGCATCAGATATTGCCGATCGCGGAATTGTCTTAACTGGTGGTGGGGGAATGCTTCAAGGTTTAGATCAACTGATTGAAACCAAGACAGGTATTAATGTGATTCAAGCCGATGATCCACTTACTTGCGTAGCCATTGGTACAGGAAAATATGTCGAATATCTTGCACATAATAAATATTAGGGGTTAAGAAATCCTAAAGTTATAACGATATATATGAGAGAATAGCCTATGCAAAGGAGTTAATTATGGTAAGAGGATTATATACAGCTTATACAGGCATGGAAGCTCAACAGCAGAAGATGGACGTTGTTTCCAATAATCTTGCAAATGCAAATACAGCAGGGTTTAAGAAAGATGCCGTAACCATGGAATCATTTAAAGAAGTCTTAGCGATTAAAATTAATGATCCAATGAATAAATCAAATACAAATATCGGGTCCATGAGTTTAGGTGTATCTGTAGATAATGTCTATACAAACTTCGAGCAAGGGGCATTAAAACATAACGAAGATCCTTTTTCAGTGGCATTAGAAGGTCCGGGAATGTTCGTTGTCGGTAGAATGAATGATGATGGGACCATTAATGAGAAGTTCACACGTGACGGTTCCTTTACGCTCAATGCCAATAATGAGCTCATGACCAAAGACGGAAACTATGTTCTTGGTCAGGAAGGTATTATCACCATACCATCCGGTCAATTTTCAGTCAAAGAAAATGGTGCCATCTATGAAAATAATGTCATGATCGATCAGCTTCAGATTGCAGCTTTCGAAGATTACGGAACACTCCGTAAAATCGGAAATAGCCTTTATGATGTAACCCAACAAAGTGTTCGAACAGACTTTGAGGGACTTGCGCGTCAAGGATATGAAGAAGCTTCAAATGTAAATTCGGTCAGAGAAATGATTGATATGATTTCGGTTATGCGTAGCTATGAGGCCAATCAAAAAGTCTTAACCACGTATGATGAAACACTTGATAATGTTGTTAATAATGTAGGTCGATTATAATAGGAGGAATGACATATGATGCGTTCATTATGGACCGCAGCGTCCGGGATGAAGACACAGCAATTAACGGTAGATACGATTGCTAATAACTTGGCAAATGCGAATACAATAGGATTCAAGAAAGAACGTTTGGAATTCAAATCCCTATTATATGAAACAATGCGTGAAGCAGGAAGTATTGATGACCAAGGTTCACCAGTCAACTTACAAGTCGGACACGGTGTTCGAGCAGCAGGATCCGTCAAGACATTTTCTCAAGGGAATATTGAAGTGACAGAAGCACCGCTTGATTTTGCAATGGCAGGCAACGGATTTTTTGCAGTTGAAACTTTTGACGGCAGTGTAAAATATGCCAAAGCCGGAGCCTTTAAAGTCAGTCAAGAGGATGGTGAGTTGACCTTAACCGATGTGAATGGCTACCGAATCTTGAATGCAGATGGTGATCCCATCACCTTTGATCAAGGTGTGTCAATGGATCGAGTGGTTGTTGATGAAATGGGTAACTTTGCAACGGTCGTTGATGGAGAACCTGTTGATTTAGACCAACAATTTGAAATTGTACAGTTTGCAAACGTTGCAGGCCTTCGATCGGTAGGTAATGGATTGTTTGAAACAACGGTCGCATCAGGCCAAGCCATATCAGAACATGAAAATGATGACTTGGAAAAATCCTCCATTATTCAAGGTGCATTAGAATCCTCAAATGTACAAGCAGTGGAAGAAATGGTTGGTATGATTATCGCCCAACGTGCATATGAATTAAGTTCAAAAGCGATTCAAACATCAGATGATATGCTTGGAATGGCAAATAATCTGAAACGATAGAATAAGTTAAGTTAGGATGGTGTATTATGGATATTAAAGGAATCGGCCAAGATCTTTCCAGTGTCTATGGAAGCTTTCAAAAAGATGCATCGATTGAACAAGAATTTCAAAAAATCTTAAATCAAACGGTGGAAGCAAGCAATCAAGAAAAAAAAGATGAAGAACTGAAAGAAGCCTGCCAATCCTTTGAATCCTATTATGTCCAACGTCTTTTTAAAGAAATGCGCAAGACAGTTCCGGATGGTGGGCTGTTTGAGAAGAGTAATGCCGGAGAAATCTATTCGGAGATGTTAGATGAAGAATATTCAAAAATCATTTCAGAAGGTCAAGGTATCGGCATCGCAGACGCATTGTATAAGCAATTATCGTCAACAAATAAATAGACATATGAAAACCATCAACATTGGCGCTCGAACCAATTATTGATGGTTTTTCTTTCTGCACGTTGAAGAGGTAAGAAGATATGGTTGACTTTTCTACATCGATCAAGACAATATTCATACTCATTGAATTGATTACAAGCTTAGGATTAACCCAAGAGCATATGACGATTGAAGGTTATGAACAAAACATATATACCATTGAAGTAGATGCAAGCCAAGGAGGCGAGCTGGTTCAAGAATTCGCCTATAATGGACTCTTTGGTTATGATTATGTCTCGACAATGGCTGTTCAAGAGGAGGTGACATATCCCCTTGGTGTTAATGGAATGTTTTATGATGGATATGGACGACCCCAAGGCATTGTCATCAAAGATCATGAGTTGCTCTCTCTTCGGTCGGTACATACACCCGTATTTTTAGTGTATGATGATGGTGAGGTTGAGATTAGAGACATTCAAGTTCGAGCATATCTTGTCCATGGTGAGATTCGTCAACCCTTATACGAGATTAATGATGATTATGAAAATCGCGGCGTGGGTGTCTACACACGGTGGTTTGGAAAATATCTATATCCACAAGAAAACATAGGCATCTATCGTGTAGAGAATAATGTCGTTACAGAAATAATTACTCATAATGAGCGTGTTCCTCTTGAGGGAATGGCCTTTCAAGAAAAAAACTATGTCATCTCTCGAAAAATATTTTCAGACGAGCCCATCTATCAAGTCGGAGATTCGATACAGGTTGAGCTCGAAAGTGACATTCAAATAGAGTCCGTTAAAGAAGCCTTTCAGACGGGTGGTTGGTTAGTTTATGAGGGTGAAAATGTAGCCCAGGACTATGAACCTTTTGTCGGATATACAACATCCTTACAACCACGAACGGCGATTGGGATTACCGACCAAGAAGAAATTATAGTTAAAGTCATTGATGGGCGACAACCGGGCATTAGCCAAGGGGTCACTGGAAAACAATTGGCGACCTTGATGCAAGAGGAAGGATGTGTCTTTGCCACATACCTTGACGGAGGTTCGTCATCAGTGGTGGTTAAAGACGATAAAGTTATCAATCATCCCAGTGGTGGAGAAGAAAAAGCCGTGGCTCATGCTTTGTTCTTTAACAGGACAATGCCAAAAGAGTTGCAAAAATAGGAATATACAGTATAATAAACTTAGAATAAATTAGGAGGACAATTATGTCAAAAAGATTATTTACTTCAGAATCAGTCACTGAAGGACATCCAGATAAAGTATGTGACCAGATTTCAGATGCGGTGCTTGATGCAATACTTGCACAAGATCCAAAAGCCAGAGTTGCTTGTGAGACGGCTGTAACCACAGGTATGGTCATGGTAATGGGCGAGATATCTACAGATTGTTACGTAGATATTCCCAAAGTTGTACGGGCAACCGTTGACGAAATTGGATACCATGATGCCAAAGCCGGTTTTGATGCCGAAACATGTGCAGTCCTAGTAACAATTGACGAGCAATCACCGGATATTGCCATGGGCGTTGATGTCGCTCTTGAGATTAGAGATGGCCAGGAACATATAGAAGAAGAAGCCGGAGCCGGTGACCAGGGAATGATGATTGGTTATGCATGTGATGAAACGGATGAACTTATGCCCTTGCCGATTTCTCTTGCCCATAAGTTATCCAAACGTCTATCCCAAGTGCGTAAAGACGGAACACTCACCTATTTACGTCCGGACGGAAAATCCCAAGTCACGGTGGAATATGAAGACAATGTTGCCAAACGTGTGGACGCCGTTGTTATTTCGACACAACATGATGAGCATGTAAGCCAAGAAACCATTCGCGAAGATTTGAGAAAACATGTGATTGATCATGTCATTCCTGAAGCGTTTTTGGATGACAATACTAAATATTATATTAACCCAACCGGACGTTTTGTTATTGGTGGTCCACAGGGGGATGCCGGTTTAACCGGACGTAAGATTATCGTCGATACTTACGGTGGTTATGCAAGTCATGGTGGTGGTGCATTCTCAGGAAAAGATCCGACAAAAGTGGATCGGTCTGCAGCCTATGCAGCAAGATACGTGGCAAAAAATGTGGTTGCCGCAGGATTAGCCAAGCGTTGTGAAATTGAACTTGCTTATGCCATTGGTGTTGCACATCCGGTATCTGTTTTTGTAGATACAGATCGAACTGGTATTGTGAGTGATGAACGAATTACAGAAATCATTAATGAAGTCTTTGACCTAAGACCGTCAGCGATCATTAAGGACTTAGATTTACGTCGTCCCATTTATCGTCAGACAGCAGCCTATGGACATTTCGGACGTACGGATATTGATCTTCCATGGGAACGCATGGATAAAGTTGAGGAACTTAAGGCAAAAGCAAACGTGTAAAATGATTTGAGGGTTTATGGAGAAGATTGTAGGCATTGTCGAGGAGATTATATATCAAAATGAACAAAATGGATATACCATTATCGTTGTTTCCACACAAGAAGGTGAGTTGACCTGTGTGGGAACAATGTTTAAATTATCCATCGGGGAAGAGATCACCGTAGAAGGTGACTATACAACCCATCCCATCTACGGAAAGCAGTTTAATGCAGAGGCTTTTTCGACATCTGTACCTAAGGATAAACATGCATTTGAAAAATATTTAGGGTCCGGTGCCATCAAAGGAATCGGACCTGTTTTGGCAGGAAAAATTGTGGAAAGTTTCGGTGATGATACCTTTCGTATCATCGAAGAAGAGCCGGAGCGACTCGAAGAAGTCAAAGGAATCAGCATGCAAAAAGCACAGCAGATTGCTGAGATTTTTTATGAGCAGCGCAGCATGCGCCAAGCTATTCTTTTTTTGCAAGAGTATCAGATTTCATTAACTTATGGGTTGAAAATATACGATTTTTATAAGGAAAAAACCTATCAAGTCGTTCGAGAAAATCCCTACCGTTTAGCAGAAGATATCTATGGAATCGGTTTTAAGCTGGCCGATGAAATCGCCAAAAAAATAGGGATTGAAGAAAATCATCCCCATCGAATTATGTCAGCTATTACCTATGTCTTAAATCAAGGAACCCTTGACGGGCACGTATATTTAGATAAATCCATGCTGGTTGAACGCACCCAGGAACTTCTGGGAATTTCCATTGAGCAGATTGATCGGGAGATTATGGAACTTCAGCTTAAACAGCAAATCAAAGTTCAACAAGAAGAAGACACTAGCCGCATCTATCTCATCCATTACTATTCCATGGAAGAAGCCTGCGCCCATAAAATATGCCAATGTCTCACCCATGAAATCCAACAGATTGATAAAGTTGAAAAGCGAATTGCCTCGATTGAGATGCGAAACGATGTTTCTTTAGATGCTGTGCAAAAAGAGGCTGTTCTTGACAGTGCCAAATATCCTTTTTTTGTACTGACCGGAGGACCGGGAACAGGAAAGACGACCACCATAAATACCTTGATACAAATGTTTGAAGAAGAAGACCTGGTTATCTTTTTAGCGGCACCCACAGGAAGAGCTGCAAAGCGAATGACAGAGACAACCGGTCATGAAGCAAGAACCATTCATCGTCTACTCGAGATTAACTTTACCTCGGATGATCAACGCCAATCCTTTGAACGCAATGAAGATTATCCCCTAGAATGTGATGTCTTAATTGTTGACGAGATTTCTATGTTGGATATTACCCTCTTTTATCACCTCTTAAAGGCCGTTCCCCTAGGATGTCGTCTTATATTAGTGGGGGATAAGGACCAGCTCCCTTCTGTCGGACCGGGCAATGTTTTAAGAGATCTTATTCACGTTCAACATTTTGTTCCCACAGTGACCCTCCAAAAGATTTATCGACAAGCGGAAAAGAGCGCCATTGTCCTTAATGCCCATAAAATTCATCAAGGGAATATGATTGATTATAAGAATAAAGATGACTTCTTTTTTATCCAACGAAAACAAAGTCAACAAATACTTAAGGAAATCATTTCTTTAGTCAAATCACGATTACCCAAATTTACAGGTATCGATTATCAAGAAGGTATTCAAGTCTTAACGCCTATGCGTAAGGGAATGCTAGGCGTAGAACAATTAAATATTGAATTGCAAAAAGCCTTGAATCCGTCATCGAACAAACGGGCCGAAAAAACCTTTCGTCAAACAACCTTTCGCGAAGGGGATAAAGTCATGCAGATTCGCAATAATTACAATATTAACTGGTCCATTAAGAGTCAGTTTGGCATTGTGATTGATGAAGGTGTCGGTGTTTTTAACGGAGATTTAGGAACTATTAAACAGATTAATCATTATTCGGAAAGTTTAATCGTTGTTTTTGATGATCTGAAAGAAGTCACCTATGAATTCACCCAGTTAGATGAACTGGAATTAGCCTATAGCATCACCATTCATAAGTCCCAAGGGAGTGAATATCCGGTGGTCATTATCCCCTTATTTAAAGGCCCCAGTATGCTCCTTAGCCGAAATCTTCTCTACACGGCAGTAACCCGGGCTAAGAAACTGGTTGTTCTTGTGGGTGATGTTGAAATCTTAAAACATATGATTGATAACAACCGAGAAATTCATAGAAATTCGACCCTCTTTGTGCGAATTGAAGAAGCGGCACATCTGCTTGATGTTAAGGAGTTGGCATAAATGAATCCAATCTATCGATATATCTTTCCCAATAAATGCATATTTTGTATGGAAGAGTTAGAGGAAAGCACGACAGATATCTGTAATGTATGCTATAATAAAATTAAGGTGATTGACGAAACATACTGTCGCCACTGTGGAAAATTAAGAGAGCTTGAAGATGATTTATGTTTGGATTGTCTGACACGAGGGCATGAATTTGAAGCCGGACGTGGCGTCTTTGTCTATGATGACCGGGTAAAAAAAGCCTTGTTTGGACTTAAGTTCTATAATCAAACCTGGATTGCTCGCAAGATGGGGCGAATTATGGCAGAGTATTATTTAGAACATGTAGGGTGGGAGATTGACTATGTTATGCCGGTTCCGATCCACTATTTTAAGTATATCACGCGTGGCTATAATCAAGCCGGGGTATTGGCAAGCTATTTTGTACAAGCCTATAATGAACAAATGGTTCAATACCAAGGAAGACCCGTTAAACTCTTAAAAAAAGGCTTAAAGCGAATAAAGTGGACAGCGCCACAAAAAGATCTCAATCCGGAGACACGATATAAAAACTTAGAAAATGCATTTATAGTGAATGCAAAAATCATGGATGACGTTAAAAATTGTAATGTACTTATTATAGATGATATTTATACAACAGGTGCAACCATGGATGTCTGTGCAAGACAACTTAAAACAGCCCAAGTGGGTAAGGTGTTCTTTATAACAGCAGCCATGGGAAGCGGACTCTAATTCTTAGGAGGTTATGAATATGGATGTTAGAAACTGTAAAAAATGCGGGCGTATCTTTAATTATGTGGGTGGACAACCGATATGTGCCCAGTGTAAATCAGAATTAGAAGACAAGTTTGTAGAAGTAAAGACCTACATACGAAGAAATCCTCAGGCAAATATTAGTCAAGTGGCAGAAGAATGTGAAACAGATATCCGCCAGATACGTCAATGGGTTCGGGAAGAGCGCTTATTATTCTCGGCAGACAGTGCCATGGGTATTGAATGTGAAAAATGCGGGAAGACAATCCGAACCGGACGCTTTTGCGATGAATGTAAACGGGACACAACCAATGAACTTAGTAGCGCTTACCACAAGCCAAATTCTGAACCAATTGATTCTGTGAAAAAAGATGATTCAAAAAGTCGAATGCGATTTATGGATAAAGACCATCGCCGATAAGAGGGATTACTGCCTATCGGCTATTGAATAGTGTTATTGCGTCAAGTAATTCTAAAGATAAAATCATAAAAAGAGCGAACGGATTCCAAACTCACTGCGTTCAGACAGAGGAATCCTCCACGCTCTTTTTTATTATTTTATCTAAGAATTACTAAGACTTATAACAAAAATTCGCTAGCCGACAGGCAGTAATCAGATAAATTGGTTCTAACACTTTTTAATAGTGTTAGAAGGTGTTAGAATAGTGTTAGAAAGATAAATGGTTTTTAGCGTATAGGATGACACAAGATAAAATATAAGTTTCTTCATAAGCCGTAGTGTTTCATAGGGAAGAAAAAAGGCAATGCAAAACAAGGATTCTTCTGTTTGAGCGACAGCGAGTTTAGAATCCGTTGCATTGCCCTTTTTATGAGCTTATGAAACACTAGGCGCAATGAATCGACGCATATTTTATCTTGGGCACCCCTTCTTGCAATAAAATGAATTTTTTTTAACATAATCCTAAACTTTTCCAATAACCTTACCGATACATAATGTGAATGAATGAGTGATTGATATTAAAGGATGGTGACAAGAATGAGAATAAACGGAGTAAATAATATTGACCAAGTGTATAAGTCAAAAAAAACGAGTAAGGCCTATAATGCACAAGGTGTGGAATCGAGCAAAGATGTTGTGACATTGTCAAATTTTGCAAAGGATCTTTCGGTAGCTAAGAAGGCAGTGAATCAAGCTCCTGATGTACGTATGGAGCGAGTCAATTCTTTGAAGGCTCAAATCGAAGCTGGAGAATACAATATTAGTGCATCTCAAATCGCAGAAAAAATGCTTGAACAATCTCGTGGATTATAAGATAGAGGTGCAAATATGGCAAGTATTATTGAAGAATTAATTGAAGTATTAGAGGACACAACAGGATGTTATGAAAACCTCTTACAGATGGCGAATAATAAAACGGATGTTATTATCAAAGGGGACGTGCCCAGCCTACAAACACTCACAGATGAGGAACAGAGTGTAGCTGGGCGTCTTTTGCGTTTAGAGAAAAAACGTATGGAACTGATTGATGATATCTGTTTAGTGACCAATAAAAGCTCAAAAGATATGACGGTATCTAGCTTGATTGAATTAATCCCTTCAGATAAACCGGAAAATATGAAGCTCCAAGGAGTGAGCATTCGAATGATTGAGGTTGTCCAAGCTGTGAAAAAAGTGAATGACATCAATCAACAGTTGTTAAAAGAATCCCTTGATTTTGTGAGCTTTACAATGAATGCCATTCAAAGTGCTTCGTCCCAGAATGCAGGCAATGGATACGAGAAAAAAGGACAACGTTACGAAGGCCAAGCGGATAATAATTTTTTTGATGCAAAGCAATAAATCGAACGACAATAATCGACAGGAAGGATGAGGTCATGGGCTCAATTAGTAGTTTGTCAAGAGCAGTATCGGCTTTAATGACAAGTCAGTCAGCTTTGAACACAACAGCACATAATATAACCAATGTTGATACCAAGGGATATACACGACAGCAAGTTATTATGTCGGATTCTAGGTACTCGACGGTAGGCGCTTCGAAAAATTCAGGAATGCAGATTGGACTAGGTACGGATGTCCAAGTGATTCGCCAAGTACGCGACCGTTTTTTAGACTCGGCATTTCGTGAAGAAAATAGCCGTTTGGGTTTTTATCAGAGCAAAAGTAATGCGATTGAAGAAGTTGAAAATATCTTAGGAGAGATTGAAGGTGAATCTTTTTCTAAGATTTTAAATAATCTATGGGAATCTATGTCAGAGTTGGCCAAAAGTCCTGAAGGACTGGAGACACGTGGAACATTTATTCAAAATGCAACGATTTTTGTTGAAAAATCCAATTTAATCATGGGACAATTACAAGATTATCAAAAAAATCTAAATACAAAAGTCATGAATAATGTAAAACGCATTAATGAAATTGGTCAAGAGATTCGAAGCCTAAACGAAGTCATTGCTGAAAAAGAAGTGCATGGAGCCAAAGCTAATGATTATCGAGACCAGCGTAATTTATTGGTGGATGAACTTTCAGAGATGGTGGATGTATCCTATAGAGAAGATATCAATAATAATATGATTGTGAGTATTGAAAATGTACCTTTTGTGACCGTAGGACATGTAAATACATTAGATTTAACCTATGCTGAAAACAAAAGTTTGTTGGTTGACCCCTATTGGCCACATCTAAGTGACTTGGCTTCAGATCCTCCACAATATCAGAAATTATATAACATAGATATTCCGACAACAACAGCAGCTAATAATGATAAAGGCTCTTTAAAGGGCTTAATCTTAACAAGAGGAACCAGAACGGCTAATTATACAGATCTTGATGATCCGGCCATTTATAAAAAGTATATTGAACCGTCAGAAATCATGACAGTACAAGCCCAGTTTGATAATCTTATCCATGGTGTTGTGACCATGATTAATGATACCCTTGCTCCGGTAGGTGGAACAACAGGTCCATATGGTCTAAACGGTGAGCAAGGTCATGAGATTTTTTCTAGACAATACATTGATGATCGAAATGTTACGGAAGATGTTACTAATGAATATACACTCTATTCAGCCGGTAACTTGAAAATGAATGAAGATGTCGTCTTAGATTATAATAAAATCGGCTTAAGTCGTGAAATCGGTGTTGATGGTGACAGTTCAGTTGTTGAAGAAATGCTGGAAAAATGGCAAAATCCTTTTTCAAATATTGATCCAACATTGAATGGAGAATTAAATTTTACTGATTACTACAATAGCTTTGTATCCGGCGTTGGAACCATGGGAAGCGGAACGAATAATCAAGTGGCAAATCAACAATTATTGACCGGACAGATCGATAATCAGCGAAATCAAATGATGGGTGTATCTTCAGATGAAGAGTTATCCAATATGATGAAGTATCAACATGCTTATAATGCGGCCTCTCGTGTTGTCAGTGTTGTTGATGATATGATAGAACGGGTAGTGAATCAAACCGGATTAGTCGGTAGATAAGGAAGGAGGCGAGCCAATGCGATCATCTTTTTTTGGTTTAAATGTAGCGCAACAAGGATTATACACATCCAGAACCATGCTAGATATAACCAATCATAATATCAGTAATGCAGAGACCGAAGGATATTCACGTCAATACGGTGTTCAAAAAGCAACCAGACCGCTTCCCAATGCTCAACGGGGCATGGTAGGTACTGGTACAACCATTGAACAAATTAGCCAACATCGAAACGAATATCTTGACAATAAATTTTGGAATATGAATAAAGATTATGGGACATATGAAGTGAAGTCAACCATGCTTCAGCAGATGGAGCTGATTTTTAACGAACCCTCAGAGGTCGGCTTTACATCTTTTTTTGACAACATGTTTGAGACTCTTCAGAGTTTATCAAAAGACCCATCTGATGAAGCCAATCGCGCCAATTTTCTTGCATCAGCAGAAAGTTTTTCCCAATATATAACGGACTTAGGCAAGCAATTGCGTGGGACACAAAATGACGCCAATTTTGGTGTGAAAAATAGTGTTAATCAGATTAATAGTTATGCGGAACAAATCTCAACACTCAATCAACAAGTTCGTAACTTAGAGTTGAACGGCAATCGGGCCAATGACCTAAGAGACCAACGAATGATCTTGGTCGATAAGTTATCAAAAGTAGTTGGGATTGACTATCAAGTTGCATATGATCAGTATGGCATGGAGACAATTAACATTACGATTAACGGCCAGCAACTCGTTAGTGGGAATGCTTTTAATACATTAGAGCTTTCAACCCGTGAGACCTTAGATAATCCCGAAGATAATCCAGATCTTTACGATATAAAATGGAATTCCGGAAAGAACTTATATACAGATAACTTATCAGGCGAATTAAAAGGATATATTGATATACGGGATGGAAATAACGGGAATAACTTTAAGGGAACAGTGGCAAGCATTGATGTAGGAAATAATACTATTACTTTAGCCGATGCGAATCGCTTTGATATTCCCATGTCAGGAGACCTCCTTATTGACGGCAATCCCTATGAGTATGATGGTTATACCTATAATGCAGGGACCAATGAAGTGACGCTTGAACTAAAGGCGGCAACTCCGGCTACAGGAGCATCTGTAGGAAATAAAGTCGCCATGGGTGATGTCAATACTTTCAAAGGGGTTCCCTACTACATGCAACAACTTAATAAATTTGTTCGAACCTTTGCCGGAGAAATGAATACGCTTCAACAATCCGGTAACGGTGGAACAGGCTCTCCCCTTTTTGTATATGAGGGATACGATGGTTCGACACCCCTTGATGCCGGAGATATGTCCTCTTATACAGATATGACGATTGATAATTTCATTGTCAATCCGGCAATGGCTGAGGATGTCTCCCTTCTTTCGACCAAGTCTAATGCAAGTGATGGTGAAAGTGCTAATGATATTATTCTCGCTATGATTGACAAACGTCAGGATACAAAAATGTTTGCTAAAGGTGTTCCGGATAATTATATGCAAAGCATTATTAGTGAATTGGGCATTGATGTGAGCCAAATGTCAAGTTTTCGTGACGGACAAGAACAGTTGACAAAAATGATTACAAATCAACGATTATCCATATCGGATGTTGATTTAGAGGAAGAAACGGTAAATTTATTAAAATATCAACAGGCATATAGCATGTCGGCGAAGATTATGAGTGTCTTTGATGAAATTTATAATGTAACCATTAATCAAATGGGTGTATAATAAGGTGGTGAAACCATGAGAATAACAAATACAATGATGACTAATAATATTTTGACCAACGTTAATCGGAATCGTAAGACTATGTCAATCTATGAACAGCAAATGTCAAGTGGTAAAAAAATACAGAAAGCATCAGAAAATCCAATTATTGCTTCCAGAGCCTTAAAATTTCGAACGACCATCAGTCAAATCAGTCAATATAAAACAAATACAGAGGATGCAATGAGTTGGCTAGAAGTGACTGAAAAATCCATATCTAACACAACCGATATTCTTAAACGGGTACGTGACCTTTCGGTGCAAGGTGCAAGCGATACATTAACAACAATGAATCGAGATAGTATTATATCTGAATTAATCGAGTTAAAGGAACAGTTGGTGAATGAAGGAAATGTATCCTATGCCGGCCGATATATGTTTACCGGCTACCAAACGGATAGTTCTCTTGTCTTTAATGAATCTTCCACAGACACCTATGCAATTACTGAAAGTTTTTCAAAAGATGATATTGAAACCGTGAAGCGGGTGTATGATGATGGGACAGGTAACTCCGAGATTCATGACGTAAAACGTATACGGTTAGGATATAGTGAATTAGATGGAATTGGAATTGCTTCAGCAGAGTTGGCAACAGCCGGATTCACGATTGTCAATAAGGATTCGAGTGATCTTGATGCCTATGATGTTCCGGATGCCAGCAACACCGTGCACTTTATTCAAGATACAGGAGAATTAGTTTTTAATACGGCTGAGGCGGATGCATTAGCTGCAGGCTTTAATTTTAACTTGACCTATCAAAAGTCAAATTTTATTAAGGGTGATATCAAGCCGGATCACTATTTTGAAGCAACCAATACAACTACAGGTGATGTTTTCTCTCCGGCTAACGAAGCAATGAACTACCAAGTATCCTATAGTCAAACCCTTCAAGTCAACGAGATGGGTCATGATATTATCTCAAAAGATTTGGTTCGTGACTTAGAAGAAATCATAAATCACGTTCGTAATATTGAAAACGATGATTCTCTTGAAGATGCCTTAAAAGAAGATATCATAGGAGAGTCCTTTACCAAGCTCATTGGTAAAATGGATAAACACATTCAAAACAATCTCAATATTACAGCGAAAATTGGTGGTAAAATTAATCGACTTGAATTAACCGTCGATCGTTTATCCTCAGATGAATTGAATTTTACTGACCTTATGTCAGAAAATGAAAATGTGGATATGGCCGAAGTGCTTATTCAATTTTCTTCAATGGAAGTTGTTTACAATGCATCCTTATCAGCGAGTGCGAAAATAATTCAACCGACACTGTTAGACTTTATACGATAATATAGTAGGGGGAAGGAGTAAGTATATGGAAATTGCAACAAAGCATTTTGGAAACGTTAAAATTGATGAATCAAAAGTAATTACTTTTGAAGAGGGAATCTTTGGATTCAAAGAGGTTAAGAAATTTATATTACTTTATGATCAGGGAGAAGAAGGAGGACCCCTTGTTTGGTTACAGGCAATTGATGCACCAGAGACATGTCTTCCTCTTATCAATCCGATGAATTGGTTTACAGATTATGCACCGGAGGTTGATGATGAACTGATCGCTTCGATTGGTGATTTAGACCCTAATGTGTTAGATGTTTTTACGGTAGTCGTTATACCTGAAACAATTGAGGCAATGACAACCAATCTTAAGGCTCCCATATTAATTAATCGACAAACAAAAAAAGGACGTCAAGTAATTGCCAATGATGACGCCTATCAAGTGCGACATAATCTGTATGAACAAATGAAGCTTATGACAAAAGGCGGTGAATAATCATGTTAGCCTTAACGCGAAAAGTTGGAGAATCCATTGTTATTGGTGATGATATTGAAGTGACTGTACTCTCCGTTCATGGCGAGCAGATTAAAATTGGTATCGATGCACCCAGAAATATAGCCATTCACCGAAAAGAAATTTATCTTCAGATACAAGAAGAAAATCAAGCGGCCGCAGCCACATCAGAGGCCGGAGCCAAAGCATTAAAAGATTTTATAAAAAAAAAATAAAAAAGGGTTAAGGAACTTGAAAACTTATCCGATAAATACTGTGTAAATCAAAAATGACAGTTGGCCAACTGCATACGGCATGGACGCCGAATAAAATTCAAACAAATTCAAGGAGGAATTTACTATGAGAATTAATAACAACTTAATGGCAATGAACACACACAGACAACTAGGTATCAACTCAAACGCAGGTGCAAAATCAATCGAAAAATTATCATCAGGTTATAGAATAAACCGTGCTGGTGATGACGCTGCTGGTCTTTCTATCTCTGAAAAAATGCGTGGTCAGATTCGTGGTTTGAACCAAGCGTCTAGAAACGCTCAAGATGGTATTTCATTAATTCAAACAGCTGAAGGTGCTTTGACTGAAACACATGCAATTCTTCAAAGAATGAATGAGCTTGCAACTCAGGCATCAAATGATACTCTTCAGCCAGAAGATAGAACTGCTATTTCGGATGAGTTAACAGAACTTAATAGCGAAATTAATAGAATCGCTGAGTCAACTCAATTCAATGGAAAAACTTTATTGAATGGAACATTGGGAGTTCAGGCAGATGCGACTTCTGGATTAGTATCAGGAAGTGATGGGATTGTTTCGATTGATGTTGCTGGAGCTGATGCTAGTGAAACTTATACTATTGCAGTAGGTGGAGTAGGTGGAGCAGGTTTCATTCAACTTACCGATTCTTTAGGTAATAACCAAGAGATTGCATTTGCGGACAATACAGCAGGGGTTATGAATTTTGACAAACTCGGTGTAAAGATAGCTGTGAATGATACTTTTGATATTGCTACGTTAGCAGCTGCAAATAATGGTGGAGGTGGAGCTGGTACTATTATAACTGGTGCATCTGCATCTGTAGAGTTGCAAATAGGTGCAAACACAGGGGTTGCAGAAAGATTGGCAGTTAATATCGGACAAATGGATACTAGTGCAACGGGGTTAAATACTGCTACTATAAGTGTTGCTGATAGTACAGACGCAAGAACTACTATGGATACAGTTAAGGCTGCATTGAGTACTGTTTCTGCGGAAAGATCTAAATTAGGAGCATATCAAAATAGACTTGAGCATTCTATTAAGAATATTGATTCTACTGCAGAAAATCTTCAAGCAGCAGAATCACGAATAAAAGACGTAGATATGGCAAAAGAAATGATGGAATTCACTAAGAATAACATTCTTCAACAAGCTGCTCAATCTATGTTGGCTCAAGCAAACCAAGCGCCTCAAGGTGTACTTCAGTTACTAAGATAATAATTGAACAAAAGTTTATTATTAAATTTAAGAGTCAGAGGAAATTTCCTCTGACTCTTTTTGACATATTAAATGAATAATTTATTTATCTAGAAGTTAAGAAAAGTAATAACGATGCCGATATTGTATATAGATAATAGTTTACAGGGAGGTAATCGTATGAGAATTGATGCTATAGGTGCAGAACAAACCTATATAAATGCAAAAACACAAACAGGTGTAAAGGCTTCAGTTGATAGTGGCAAGGATGCTAGAAATAATCATGTGGAGCAAATGAATAAAGAGGTTGAAAAAGTAACAGATCAAAGGATTCAAGAAAAAGATGTCATCAATGCAATTGAAAAGGCAAATAAGCATATTCGTTCTTTTGATCGGCGCCTCGAGTTTTCAATTCATGATGGGACCAAACAGATTATGGTTAAAGTAATTAATACAGAGGATGATACTGTTGTTCGAGAGATTCCCTCTGAAAAAGTGTTAGATATGGTTGCCCATATGTGGGAAGTAGCAGGGATTCTCGTTGACGAGAAACGATAGGAAGGAGGTTCGGCGATGGCAATTCAAATGACAGGTATCGCATCAGGATTAGATACCCAAAGTATGATTAATGATTTGATGAAAGTTGAAAGACTAAAAGTTGAGCGTGTTGAAAATGAAAAGACTTTAGCTGAATGGAAAAAAGAAGAATGGGGAGAAATCAATGCAAAGTTATATTCCTTCTATAAAGAAGAATTATTTGACTTTAAATCAAACGCAACTTATCAACAAAAAACATTAACCAGTTCAAACACATCTGCAGTAGCAGTTAATAATTCTCCGGGATCAGTTCAGGGAACGCATTTAATTGAAGTGACACAGCTAGCGAAAACTTCAAATTTTACTACAGGTGAAATTCGTATCGGACAAGATCCGAGCAATGATTTAGCAACATCCGCAACAACAATGAATGAATTATTTGGTTTAGGTGATGCCGAGAGTCGTACTTTGACAATTGGAGATGGAACAAGTCAAGAAGATATAGTTATTCAAGGTACAGATACGGTGGCGTCCTTAATATCTGCTATCAAGTCAAAAGATTTAGATATTAATGTTAATTTTGATGCAAACTATGGCAGAATATTTATGTCATCAAAAAGCACAGGTGCAGAGGCACAGCTGAGTGTATCTGGTGATAATAATGATATCGTAAAAGCGCTTGGATTTGTAAACGATGATGTAAGTACAAGTGCAACGATTAATGCAGGAGCAAATGCACAGTTTTCGTATAATAATGTAGCTTTAGAAAGTTCATCCAACGAAGTAAGTGTTAATGGACTATCATTAACCTTGCTTGCAGAAGGAGGAGCAACATCAACGATTTCTGTTACACAAGATACCGATGCAATCTATGATAAAGTCAAAGCTTTTGTTTTGAAGTATAACGAAATCGCGGATATGATGAATACTAAACTTGATGCAGATTCTGCCAGAGGCTATGATCCATTGACGGATGAAGAAAAAGAAGTTATGTCGGATAAAGATATTGAACTTTGGGAAACGAAAATCAAAGATTCTCTCTTACGACGTGACGGAACGTTATCGACTCTACGAAGTGATATGCGGAATACATTGACCTTATCTCAAGGAGTGACAACGGGTTCAGAGTATAAGTATTTATCAGACTTAGGTATCGTCACTGGAAGCTATACAGAAAAAGGTATGCTTCATATTGAAGGTGATGAAGATGATTCTTTGTATGCGATAAAAGATAATAAATTGCGAAATGCGATTGAAGAGGATCCGGAAAAAGTCATGGAGTTTTTAACAGCGTTAGGCGATAAACTATACTCAAATATGAATGAACGAATGAAATCGACAACGCTGAGTAGTTCTCTTACTTTTTATGAAGATAAAGCCATAGATAACAAAGTTAAAGAATATGATGAACGTATTGCTGACTTAGAAGAGCGTTTAGCTCGTGTTGAAGAACGTTATTATCAACAGTTCACTGCTATGGAAAAAGCCATGCAGCAGAGCAATTCCACAGCGGATTGGCTATCACAACAACTAGCCGGATTATAAACAAAAGCATTTCGAGGAGGTAAATAATGACAAGTAATCCTTACGCAAAGATTAAACAAAACAGTGTTTTAACAGCATCACCGGAAGAGTTAACTTTAATGTTATACAATGGAGCAATTAAGTTTGCCAATCAAGGTATAGAAGCTATAGAATTAGGTAAACCCGCTCTTGCCCATGAGAAAATTGTCCGTGTGCAAGATATTGTCGAAGAATTTATGGCGTCATTAAATCATGACTATGCTGTTGCAAAAGACATGGAACTCATGTATGATTACATGTATCGACGTTTGGTTGAAGCGAACACAGAGAAGAATGTTGAGATATTAAGCGAAGTCTTAGATTTGCTTCGTGAATTCAGAGACACGTGGAAGGAAGCTATGCAATTGACCAAGAATCCTTCCAAACAAGCCCAATAAGAAGTAAGATAATCATAGATTGTTTACGAAAGAAGTGATGATATGGATATAGCAGCAATGTCAACCATCATGGCCCAAGCCAATTTAATGAATAATGCAAGCATCGCTGTCGCAGGTAAAGTGATGGATGTTGCCGAGCAAAATGGAGATCAGTTGGCCCGTATGATGGAAACTACCAATGTTACCCAACAAAGTGTGACGCCACATATTGGATCAACGATTGACGTCAAATTATAGTGTGAAGGAGAGGATCCTTATGAGTGATGTGTTTACAACACTCGATATTCTCATTACAGGATTAAAGAAACGGCGGGATACGATAAAACGTATTTTCGACTATACACGAGAACAAGAAATGTTGTTAAAAACGAACGACAGTTTTGACTTACGCAAATTTAACAATATTATTCAGAATAAGCAAGTGCATATTAATATATTGCAGGAATTGGACGCCGGTTTTCAGCCGGCCTATGAACGGATACGGATCCGATTAGAGAAGAATACTTCCCTCTATGCAGAACAGATTAAGCAGATGCAAGATTTGATTCGTGAGATTGGCGAACTCGGTCTAGAGATTCAAGTTTTAGAGGAACGGAACAACCGACAATTTAAGGAAGTGACCGGCAATATCAAAGCCGATGTGAAGTCCTTCCGAACCAATAAAAAGTCCGTGACCAATTATTACAAGAACTACAACAAACAGCAAGAAAGCGTTCGTGACCGCTTTTTTGATTCTCAAAAATGAGGAATATTTCAAAGCCCTATTGACAATTGCCCTTAAGTGTGATAAATTATTAGTTGCACGTTTAGAGGGCTCTTTTTTTTTGTAAGAAAATGTCCAAAGAACAACCTTATTAGACTAAGTGGAGGTGGAAGTTGTGCGTGTAAAAATTACTTTAGAGTGTACGGAGTGCAAAAACAGAAACTATCATATGACAAAAGATAAGAAAGCGCATCCGGAACGCTTAGAAACACAAAAATACTGTAAGTTCTGTAAGAAACATACGAATCACAAAGAAACGAAGTAATTCGGTTCGGATTCCGTTTTTTATGGGAGAAAAGGAAGTGAATCAATGGGAGAAGCAGACGCTAAGAAAGTTGGTTTTTTCAAAGGGGTCAAATCTGAGTTCAAAAAGATTATATGGCCTAACAAAAAGACAATAGTGAAGCAAACGTATGTTGTTGTCATTATTGCCCTCATCCTTGGTGGAATTATTGCAGCCATCGATGCGAGTTTTCAGTTCGTTATATTTGATCTGATTTTAGGAAATCTATAAAGGTGGTTACTTATGGCAGAAGAAGCTAAGTGGTACGTAGTTCATACCTATTCCGGGTATGAGAACAAAGTAAAAGCAAATATTGAGAAATTGATTGAAAATCGTAAGATTCAAGATCAGATTCTAGAAGTCATCGTTCCCTTGCATAAAGTGTATGAAGACAAAAACGGTACACGAAAAGAAGTCGACAAGAAACTTTTTCCGGGCTATGTCCTGTTGAAAATGTTTATGAACGACGAGACGTGGTACGTTGTTCGTAATACACGTGGTGTAACAGGATTTGTTGGTCCGGGATCAAAGCCGGTTCCTCTATCTGAAGCAGAGATTTCTGCGATGGGTATTGATTTATCTGTTGTTGAGTTGTTTGTTGAAGTAGGTGACACTGTTACTGTTGTTGACGGACCATTTGAAGGATCTGTCGGAATGATCAAAGAGATCCACGATCATAAACGAACGGTTATTGTTAATCTATCTATTTTTGGACGAGATACACCAGTAGAATTAGATTATGCAAAGATTCAAAAATTGAATTAAACGAACAAAGCTTTTTATGGAAGAAATTCAGGAGGTGCGCTAAATGGCGAAAAAAGTTACAGGACTTATTAAATTGCAGATTCCTGCTGGGAAAGCTACTCCAGCACCACCAGTTGGACCGGCTTTAGGTCAACATGGTGTGAACATTGTGCAGTTTACAAAAGAGTTCAATGCGAAAACAGAAAAAGAAGCCGGTATGATTATTCCGGTTGTAATCACAGTATATCAAGATAGAAGCTTTAGCTTCATCACAAAGACTCCACCTGCAGCTATTCTTATTAAAAAAGAATGCGGAATCAAATCCGGTTCAGGTGTGCCACAAAAAGATAAAGTGGCTACAATCACTCAAGAGGGTCTTCGAAAGATTGCAGAGATTAAGATGCAAGACCTTAATGCAGCAAGTGTTGAATCAGCGATGAGTATGATCGCAGGTACATGCCGAAGCATGGGTGTTGTTGTCGAAAAGTAGTTAGAATTATGTGGGAGGGACGCTCCCGATATTACCACAAGGAGGAAATGGAATGAAAAAAGGTAAAAGATTTGCAGAAATTGCCAAACTAGTTGATAGAACCAAACTGTATGATCCTGAAGAAGCTTTGAGTTTAGCGATAGAGACAGGTAAAGCAAAATTCGATGAAACTGTAGAAGCACATATTCGATTAGGAGTAGACAGTCGTCATGCAGACCAACAAGTACGTGGTGCGGTAGTATTACCACATGGTACAGGTAAAAAAGTTCGTGTTTTAGTTTTTGCTAAAGGCGATCAAGCAACAGAAGCGGAAGAAGCAGGCGCAGACTTTGTAGGTGCTGAAGAACTTATTCCTAAAATCCAAAACGAAGGTTGGTTGGATTTTGATGTTATCGTTGCTACACCGAACATGATGGGTGTTGTTGGTCGTTTGGGACGTGTCCTTGGTCCAAAAGGATTAATGCCTAACCCAAAAGCAGGTACAGTTACTATGGATGTTGCGAAAGCTGTTAATGATATTAAAGCCGGTAAGATTGAATACCGTCTTGATAAAGCCAATATTATACACGTGCCAATCGGCAAAGTATCCTTTGGTCAAGAAAAATTAATGGACAACTTCCACACATTAATGAGTGCGATTATCAAAGCGAAGCCTGCAGCTGCAAAAGGTAAATACCTTCGTAGTGTAAATGTTGCTTCGACAATGGGACCTGGTATTAAGATTAATGCCGGTAAGATTGACGATAAGTAGTACTTAATATAGCATAATATAAGGGAAGAATGACTCCCATCATTCTTCCCTAAAAAAAAGTAGTTGACAAAGTAATCCGTGTTTGATATACTTTGTCGAGTGTGAAAATAACTACCGCAGACAGTAGGTGCTTAAGAGCATAACGTATACAACCTACCGAGGAGATAATAACGATATTAGTTAGACTCTTTCTGCGTGTGTAGTAAGAGTTTTTTTATTTGATTCAAATTTTTAAGGAGGTGTAACAGTGCCAAAAGTTGAACAAAAACAAACAGTAATACAAGCGATTAAAGAAAATATTGAAGGTGCAAGTTCAGTTGTACTTGTTGACTATCGTGGATTGACAGTAGAGCAAGATACGAATCTTCGTAAAGCTTTACGTGAAGCGAACGTAACATACAAAGTTTATAAGAACACAATGATGAAGTTTGCATTTGAAGGAACAGCATTTGATCAATTAAACGATCAATTAGCAGGTCCAAGTGCGATTGCTATCAGTTACGATGACGCAACAGCAGGTCCTCGAATTCTTAAGAAAATGTCAAAAGACATGCCTAAGCTTGAATTCAAAGCAGGTGTTGTTGACGGTGAATTATTCGACGTTGACGGTATTGTCAAGGTGGCTTCAGTTCCATCAAGAGACGAATTACTTGCAAAACTATTTGGAAGCTTCAAATCTCCAATATCTTCATTTGCACGTACAGTTAAAGCAATTGCAGATGAGATGGAAGAAAAAGGCGTGGCTACAGCAGCAGATCTTGCAGCAACAGTAGAGAAGACAGAAGAAGTCGCGACAGAAGAAACAACAGAAACAGTAGAAGAATAATAAAAAATATTTCGGAGGTGCAAATAATGGCAAAATTAACAACTCAAGAATTAATTGATGCAATTAAAGAATTATCAGTATTAGAACTTAACGAATTAGTAACAGCTTGTGAAGAAGAATTTGGTGTATCTGCAGCAGCGGGTGTTGTAATGGCAGCAGCTGGAGCAGAAGGCGGCGCAGCTGAAGAGCAAACTGAATTTGATGTAGAGCTTACAGAAGTTGGAGCTTCAAAAGTTAAAGTTATCAAAGCTGTTCGTGAAATCACTGGCTTAGGATTAAAAGAAGCTAAAGAGCTTGTAGACAACGCTCCTAAAATGGTTAAAGAAGCAGCGACTAAAGAAGAAGCAGAAGAAATCAAAGCTAAGCTTGCAGAAGTTGGCGCAACAGCGACAGTTAAGTAATAACATTATACTAAAAATTTCAAAAGTCTCGATTCATTACGAATCGAGGCTTTTTTTACACGGTTAGACAGTAACTGATATATTTCTAAAAATATTATATTGACAAGCTTGACAGGATGTGATATTATCTGTTAATGCGTCAGTATGGAATTGTATGCTTATTTTTAGGGTATACTAGATGAAGATTATTATAGCCAAGGGGTGAATCATAACTATGGAAAAAAATAGGATCAATCCTATCGAAAGCGGAGTGTCAGTTCGAATGAGCTACTCCAAGCAAAAAGAAGTCCTTGACATGCCAAATCTAATCGAAGTTCAAAAAGATTCTTATAATTGGTTCCTGGATGAAGGATTAAAGGAAGTATTTCGAGATATATCCCCAATTTCGGATTACACCGGGAATTTAATGTTAGAATTTGTCGGCTTTTCATTTAATGAAGATGCAAAATACACAATGGATGAATGTAAAGAAAGAGATGCAACATATGCTGCACCTCTTAAAGTTCGTGTGCGTCTTATTAATAAGGAAAAAGACGAGATTAGTGAACATGAGATATTTATGGGTGACTTGCCGTTAATGACAGATACGGGAACCTTTATTATTAACGGAGCAGAGCGTGTTATTGTAAGCCAGCTAGTACGTTCACCGGGTATTTATTATGCGATGAAGCATGATAAGATCGGTAAAGAACTATATTCGGCAACAGTAATTCCGAATCGTGGGGCATGGCTTGAATATGAGACAGATTCAAATGACATTTTTCATGTACGTGTAGACCGAACACGTAAAGTGCCGGTAACTGTATTAATGCGTTCATTTGGAATCGGAACGAATGCAGAGATTATTGAACTATTTGGTGAAGAGCCAAAGATTCTTGCTAGTTTAGATAAGGATAGCTCGTCTTCCTATGAAGAAGGGTTAATTGAGATATATAAACGTATTCGTCCGGGTGAGCCACCAACGGTTGAGAGTGCAGAATCACTATTAAACTCCATGTTTTTTGACCCAAGACGTTATGATTTAGCCAAAGTTGGTAGATATAAATTTAATAAAAAATTAGCTTTATCCAATCGTGTTACAGGCCATGTTTTATCTGAAGATGTTGTTGATAAGTCAACAGGGGAAATCTTAGCTGAAGCAGGAACTGTTATTGATCAGGAACTTGCAATTCGGATTCAAGATGCGGCTGTACCTTATGTGTTTGTAACCGTTGAAGACCGTAAAGTTAAAGTTTTAAGTAATATGGTTGTAGATATCAAGAACTATGTTCAGGCAGATATCGAAGCACTTCGTATTCGTGAACGCGTATATTATCCTGTTCTTAAAGAACTCATGGATGAATATACTAATGAAGAAGAGCTTGTTGAACAAATAGAAAGAAATATGCATCGATTGATTCCTAAGCATATTACAAAAGAAGATATTTTTGCATCCATGAACTATAATATTCACGTTGAATATGGCGTGGGAGATGTGGATGATATTGACCACCTTGGAAACCGTCGTATTCGTGCAGTTGGAGAATTGTTACAGAATCAGTTTAGAATCGGATTATCAAGAATGGAACGTGTCGTTCGTGAACGTATGACGATTCAAGACCCGGATGGCATTACACCACAATCCTTGATTAATATTCGTCCGGTAACGGCGTCGATTAAGGAATTCTTTGGAAGTTCGCAGTTATCCCAGTTTATGGATCAGACCAACCCGCTTGCTGAACTAACACATAAGCGTCGTCTATCTGCATTGGGTCCTGGTGGACTTAGCCGTGAGCGTGCCGGATTTGAGGTTCGTGACGTTCACTATTCTCACTATGGACGTATGTGTCCGATTGAGACACCTGAGGGACCAAACATCGGTTTGATCAACTCCTTAGCAACCTATGCGCGTATTAATGAATATGGATTTATTGAGGCGCCATATCGACTAATCGATCAATCTGGTGATGAACCGGTTGTAACTGAAGACGTTATTTATGTAACGGCGGATGAAGAAGAGAAGTATCGTGTTGCCCAGGCCAATGAGCCTCTTGATGAAGAAGGTCACTTCGTTCATAAATATGTTACCGGTCGTGACCGTGAACATATCATTGAGATGGAAGCAAAATCAATCGACTTGATGGACGTTTCGCCAAAGCAGGTCTTTTCTGTTGCGACATCTATGATTCCTTTCCTAGAGAACGATGACGCCAATCGTGCACTCATGGGATCAAACATGCAGCGTCAGGCTGTACCTTTATTGATTACCGATTCATCATTGGTAGGAACAGGTATGGAGAACAAGGCAGCAGTCGACTCCGGTATTGTTAAAATAGCTAAAAATGCAGGTGTCGTTGAACGCGTTACTGCAAAAGAAATCGTTATTAAGACAGCTGAAGGAGCTCGAGATATCTATCGATTGCGTAAATTTGCACGTAGTAACCAAGGTACATGTATTAACCAACGTCCTCTTGTGTCTAAGGGAGACAAGGTAAAACAAGGTGCGGTTATTGCTGATGGACCATCAACGCAAAACGGTGAGATTGCACTTGGTAAAAACCCATTAATCGGATTTATGACTTGGGAAGGTTATAATTTCGAGGATGCGATTTTGTTAAGTGAGAACTTAGTTAAAGAAGATGTTTATACATCCATACATATAGAAGAATACGAAGCAGAAGCCAGAGATACCAAACTTGGACCGGAAGAAATCACACGAGATGTTCCGGGTGTTGGTGAAGATGCGCTCAAGGATTTAGATGAACGTGGTATTATCCGTATTGGAGCTGAGATTCGTTCCGGTGATATTCTTGTTGGGAAAGTTACACCAAAAGGTGAGACGGAACTGACAGCTGAAGAGCGTTTATTACGTGCTATCTTTGGTGAAAAAGCAAGAGAAGTTCGTGATACATCCCTTCGTGTGCCTCATGGTGAAGAAGGAATTATCGTTGATGTACATGTATTTACTCGTGAAAACGGCGATGAGCTCTCACCGGGAGTCAATCAGTCTGTTCGTGTCTACATTGCACAAAAACGTAAGATTTCCGTTGGAGATAAGATGGCCGGTCGTCATGGTAATAAAGGTGTTATTTCACGTATATTACCGGCGGAAGATATGCCTTTCTTACCAAATGGTCGTCCTTTAGATATCGTGCTCAACCCATTGGGTGTACCATCCCGTATGAATATCGGACAGGTCTTAGAAGTCCATTTAGGCTTAGCTGCTAAAGCACTAGGCATTAAGATTGCAACACCTGTGTTTGATGGTGCCAACGAGATTGATATTATGGAAACGCTAGATATGGCCAATGATTACGTGAATACACCTTGGGATCAATTTGAAGATAAGTGGGGCGAGATTTTAAACCCTGAGATTAAAGATTTCTTATTAAACAATGTGGATCATCGTGAAGAATGGAAAAATGTTCCGATTCGTGAAGATGGTAAGATTCATCTTCGTGATGGACGTACCGGTGAGTATTTCGATAATCCGGTTACCGTTGGATACATGCACTACTTGAAACTTCATCACTTGGTTGATGATAAGATACATGCACGTTCAACAGGCCCTTACTCACTTGTAACGCAGCAACCACTTGGTGGTAAAGCCCAGTTCGGTGGACAGCGTTTCGGAGAGATGGAGGTTTGGGCACTCGAGGCGTATGGTGCAGCCTACACATTACAAGAGATTCTAACCGTTAAATCAGATGATGTTGTTGGTCGTGTTAAAACATATGAGGCAATTATTAAAGGTGAGAATATTCCGGAACCGGGTATTCCTGAATCGTTCAAAGTATTGCTTAAAGAATTGCAATCATTATCCTTGGATATTAAAATTATCTCCAATGAACGTGGCGAGATTAGTTTAAAAGATGACTTTGATGATGATACAGATATGGAACTTCACTTAACAGATGAAGAGTTTGTTAATCACAATATTGCTGTTGGAAAAAGTGAAGAAGTTCCGGACTTAGATGAAGATGATGATGATATAGATGAAAGTGATGAAGAACTATTAGATTCAAGTTTTATTCTTGAAGATGATGACCAGTAAATGATCTTAAAGGAGCGTGTAGTTAATGCCAAATGAAGCTATGGAGCAATCTGTGAATTTTGATGCCATTAAGATTGGTTTAGCATCACCGGAACGAATTCGAGAATGGTCTCGAGGTGAAGTAAAAAAGCCTGAGACCATAAATTACAGAACATTAAAGCCAGAGCGTGATGGTTTGTTCTGTGAGAAAATTTTTGGACCAAGCAAGGACTGGGAATGTCATTGTGGTAAGTACAAAAAGATTCGTTATAAAGGTGTTGTCTGTGACCGATGTGGTGTTGAGATAACAAAATCAAAAGTACGACGTGAGCGCATGGGCCACATTGAATTAGCAGCCCCTGTATCACATATATGGTACTTCAAAGGTATTCCAAGCCGTATGGGACTTATCTTAGATATGTCACCCCGTACATTGGAAAAAGTATTGTATTTTGCTTCTTATATCGTTATTGAGAAAGGAAATACAAACCTTCAATACAAGCAAGTTTTAACGGAAAAAGAATTTAGAGATGCCTATGATAAATATGGGAATTCGTTTAGAGCTGCAATGGGAGCAGATGCCATTCGAGAAATCTTATCAGAGATTGATCTTGAAAAAGAATCTGTCGAACTACGAAAAGCACTTATAGATGCAACTGGTCAGAAAAAAGCACGAATTATTAAACGAATGGAAGTTGTTGAAGCCTTTAGAGAATCAGGGAATAAGCCGGAATGGATGATTCTATCGGTTGTTCCAGTTATACCACCGGATATTCGTCCTATGGTACAGCTTGATGGTGGACGTTTTGCAACCTCAGATTTAAATGATTTATATCGTCGAGTTATTAATAGAAATAATCGTTTACAAAGATTACTTGATCTTGGAGCGCCGGAGATTATCGTACGTAACGAAAAACGTATGTTGCAAGAAGCTGTTGATGCCTTAATTGACAACGGCCGACGTGGACGTCCTGTAACCGGACCGGGTAATCGACCCTTAAAGTCCTTATCCGACATGCTAAAAGGTAAGCAAGGACGATTCCGTCAGAACCTTCTTGGAAAACGTGTTGACTATTCGGGACGTTCAGTTATCGTTGTTGGTCCTGAACTTAAAATTTATCAATGTGGTCTTCCAAAGAAAATGGCCATTGAATTATTTAAACCATTTATTATGAAGCGTCTCGTCGGAGATGGTGTAGCACATAATATAAAATCAGCCAAAAAAATGGTTGAGCGGTTAGAAGACGGTGTTTTTGATGTACTTGAAGAAGTTATTCGTGAGCATCCGGTTATGTTAAACCGTGCACCGACATTACATAGACTTGGAATTCAGGCCTTTGAACCGGTACTTGTGGAAGGTAAAGCCATTCGATTACACCCACTTGTTTGTACAGCATATAACGCTGACTTTGATGGAGACCAGATGGCGGTCCACTTACCTTTATCTGTAGAAGCACAAGCAGAATGCCGCTTTTTACTTTTATCTCCAAACAACTTGCTAAAACCTTCCGATGGTGGACCCGTAACTGTACCTTCTCAGGATATGGTACTAGGTACTTACTATTTAACCCTTGATAAAGTGGGAGAAGTAGGCGAAGGTAAGAAGTTTTCAAATGAAAATGAAGCCATACTTGCTTATGAAAATGGCGTTGTTACACTTCATGCTCGTATTCAAGTATTACGCGAAATGAAAATCAACGGTGTCATGGAAAGAAAGCTTATTGAAACGACAGTCGGACGAATTATCTTTAACGAATCTATTCCTCAAGACCTTGGTTTTGTGGATCGTGAAGAGCCAGGACATGAGTTTGAATATGAAATTGACTTCTTAGTAGGTAAAAAACAGTTGCAACAAATACTGTATCGTTGTATCGATATACATGGTTCAACAGAAACATCTGAAATCTTAGATGCAATTAAAAAACTCGGTTTTAAATATTCAACGAAAGGTGCCTTGACGGTATCTGTATCTGACATGGAAGTGCCGGAAGCAAAACCAGGCATTATCGCTGAAGCTGAGAATACACTTGAAACTATTATGAAACAGTTCAAACGTGGTATGATGACAGAAGATGAACGTTATAAAAATGTTGTTGAAACATGGCGTTCAGCCGATGAAAGAATCACACGTGAACTACTCGGAAACCTTGATCGCTACAATAATATCTTTATGATGGCGGATTCAGGAGCCCGTGGTTCTGAGAGCCAGATCAAACAGTTGGCTGGTATGCGTGGTTTGATGGCCGATACACAGGGTCATACAATTGAGTTGCCGATTAAGTCAAACTTCCGTGAAGGTCTTGACGTACTTGAGTACTTTATTTCAGCCCATGGTGCCCGAAAAGGTCTTGCCGATACAGCCTTACGTACAGCCGATTCAGGTTACTTGACCCGTCGTTTGGTTGACGTATCTCAAGATTTAATCATTCGCGAACAAGATTGTTGTGCAGGTGAAGACGAAGTTGTTGGACAAACAGTGAAAGCCTTCATGGACGGAAAAGAAGTTGTTGAAAGTTTAGAAGAACGTATTACCGGACGTTGGTCTGTCGATGAAATCGTACATCCTGAAACCGGAAAAGTTCTTGTAAAAGCAGATACGATGATGAATCCTAGACATGCACGTAAAGTCATAAAAGCAGGAATCAAGGCTGTTAAGATTCGTACAGCCTTAACATGTAAATCTGATGTTGGTGTTTGTGCCAAATGTTATGGTGCGGATATGGCAACAGGTATCCCAGTTCAAGTTGGAGAATCTGCCGGTATTATTGCAGCTCAATCCATCGGAGAGCCGGGAACACAGCTTACAATGCGTACCTTCCATACCGGTGGTATTGCGACAGCTGATGACATCACTCAAGGTCTTCCAAGAATCGAGGAGCTCTTTGAGGCGAGAAAGCCAAAAGGATTGGCTATTATCGCAGATTATGCAGGTGTTGTACGCATCAATGAAACAAAGAAAAAACGTGAAGTTGTCTTAACCGATGAATCCGGTGAGAATACAAAGACATATTTGATTCCATACGGTTCCCGTATTAAGATTGAAGACAATCAAGTGGTTGAAGCTGGTGATGAGTTAACAGAAGGTAGTGTCAACCCACATGATATCTTAAAAATCAAAGGACGACGAGCACTACAAGATTATATGCTGCAAGAAGTTCAAAATGTATACCGATTACAAGGTGTTGAGATCAATGACAAGCACGTTGAGGTTATTTGCCGTCAAATGCTTAAAAAGATCCGAATCGAAGAAAGTGGAGATACAAACTTCTTACCAGGTAGCCTAGTCGATAAATTAGAATTTGATAAGGTGAATAAACAATTAGTTGAAGATGGACTAGAAGCTGCTGAAGGAACGCAAGTTTTACTAGGAATCACAAAAGCATCCCTAGCAACCAACTCCTTCTTATCTGCGGCATCTTTCCAAGAGACTACCAAAGTCTTAACCGAAGCTGCAATACGAGGAAAAGTCGATCCGCTAATTGGACTCAAAGAAAACGTTATTCTAGGTAAACTTATTCCGGCAGGAACAGGAATGAGCATGTATCGTAATGTTGACATTGAGAAGAAAACACCCGTCGAAGAACCAATAAATGAAACGGATGTATTTTTAGACTAAATGACATAAAAGCAGATAGGCATAGAAGTGGGAGCGCCAGACCCAGAAGTATGCAGGACTTACTACCTAAAACTTTGTTTCAGGCAGTAAGTTCCTACATTCTCCAGTGACTGGAAATCCCATGAATCTATGCCTATCTACTTTTTTAGTCTCTAATCCAATATTACAAGCCCTATTGATTCTTTTTTATTTTCTGCATGTTTTAACTATTCAAAAAAAGTTTGATTTGTGATTGCATGTAAGGGGAAAACGGAGATTGTGTGATACCATGGGAATTCTAGTCCTTGATGCGATGTAGGTAGATCTTTCCGAACGCTTCACAGTTTGGTAAGATCTACCTACATCGTGTCTAGGACTTGCGCTCCCACATCACACAATTTTCGCTTTCCCGTCCTATAGCGACTCAAACCACAAATCCTTTTTTGTCAATAGATAAAACTAAATTTTACTTGACAGATGTATTCAACAGTGGTATTATTCATCAGTGTGCATTTTCAACATATTATTCGTCATGTCAATGCACTTTATGAAAGGAATGATAGATGTGCACGATACCATGAACGGTCCGCTGGTTGTTGGGACCAAGCAAACGTTGAAGGCTCTTGAAGATCAAGAGGTCTTGACTCTTTATATTGCAAATGACGCAGATGAAGAGATTAAAAACCAAGCCATTCAACTTGCAAATTCACGAAGAGTTCCGATTGTATATTATAATACAATGGAAGAACTTGGGAAAGCTTGTAAAATACGAGTTGGAACAGCGACTGCTGCACTAATTAAACAATAACAAACGGAGGTGAAATGGATGCCAACTTTTAACCAGTTAGTTAGAAAAGGTCGAGCTACTTCAGACAAGAAGTCAACTGCACCAGCTTTACAAAAAGGGTTCAACTCGCTTAAGAAAAAAACGACAAACAACTCTGCACCACAAAAACGTGGCGTATGTACTGCAGTAAAAACAGCGACACCTAAGAAACCTAACTCAGCGCTTCGAAAGATTGCCAGAGTACGTCTTACAAACGGAATAGAAGTAACAGGATATATTCCGGGTGAAGGTCACAACTTACAAGAGCATAGTGTTGTTCTTTTAAGAGGTGGACGTGTAAAAGACTTACCAGGTACAAGATACCACATTGTCAGAGGAACTCTTGACACAGCAGGTGTTGCGGACCGTAAACAATCTCGTTCTAAGTACGGAGCGAAGCGACCAAAGAAATAGAATAGTAGATTAGTGCCGGTCAATGAATGTCGATTACCTATAAATAGGATTATATAGATAAAGAATTAACCGTGCGCGAACAGATTCTATCTGAGTACCTAAGATTTAATTCATGTTAAGGAGGGAAGAACCGTGCCACGTAAAGGTCATATTGCGAAAAGAGAAGTTTTAGCAGATCCCATCTACAAGGATAAAGTGGTTACAAAGTTAATCAACAATATCATGTTAGATGGAAAAAGAGGAACAGCTCAAAGAATCGTATACGGTGCTTTTGATAAAGTAGCTGAAAAGACAGGTAAAGATGCAATTGATGTTTTCTATGAAGCATTAAATAACATCATGCCAGTACTTGAAGTTAAAGCACGTCGTGTAGGTGGAGCAACATATCAAGTTCCGATTGAAGTAAGACCAGACCGAAAGCAAGCTTTAGGTCTAAGATGGTTAGCATTGTATACTCGTAAAAGAGGAGAAAAAACAATGGTAGACCGTTTAGCAGCAGAACTTATGGACGCGTCCAATAATACTGGCGCTTCTGTTAAGAAAAAAGAAGACGTACACAAAATGGCAGATGCAAATAAAGCGTTTGCAAGTTACAGATGGTAGAATAGTCTATCATATATATAAACTAATACACAATCCGATAACCAGAGGAGGTTATTACTTTGGCAGGAAGAGAATTTGCTTTAAGTGATACCAGAAATATTGGTATCATGGCTCATATTGATGCCGGTAAAACAACTCTAACGGAACGTATTTTGTTTTATTCAGGAAAGACTCACAAGTTAGGGGAGACTCATGAGGGTGCTTCTCAAATGGACTGGATGGAACAAGAGCAGGAGAGAGGTATTACAATTACCTCCGCTGCGACGACATGTTCATGGTTAGATAATCGTATCAATATTATAGATACACCAGGTCACGTTGACTTTACAGTTGAAGTTGAGCGTTCCTTACGTGTACTTGACAGTGCTGTCGGTGTTTTCTGTGCAAAAGGTGGCGTTGAGCCTCAATCAGAAACCGTATGGCGTCAAGCTGATAAGTACAAAGTACCACGTATGGCTTTTGTTAACAAAATGGACCGTAGCGGTGCTGATTTCTTTAACGTTGTTGAAATGATGCGTGATCGATTAGCAGCTAATGCGATTCCAGTTCAAGTACCAATTGGTGCTGAAGATGATTTCGTAGGAATTGTTGATTTGTTCGTAATGAAAGCATACATCTACAATGATGATTTAGGAAATGATATCGAAGAATTAGATATTCCTAGTGAATTAGAAGACATTGCGACTGAATATAGAGAAGCAATGGTTGAAGCAATTTGTGATACAGATGAAGACCTTATGATGAAATATCTTGAAGGTGAAGAAATGTCTGTGGAAGAGCTGAAAGCGGCAATGCGTAAAGCAGTTTGTAACGTTCAGATTATCCCGGTATTCTGTGGATCCGCATACAAGAATAAAGGTGTTCAACGATTACTTGATGCTGTTGTAGAATTTGCTCCATCACCACTTGATGTACCTGCAATAAAAGGTATATTACCAGATAGTGATGAAGAAGTTGAAAGACATTCTTCCGATGAAGAGCCTTTTTCAGCCTTAGCATTTAAGATTATGACAGACCCATTTGTTGGTAAGTTAGCATTCTTCAGAGTATACTCAGGAGTTACAAATGCTGGTTCTTATATTTATAACTCAACCAAGCAAAAGAAAGAACGTTTAGGACGTATTCTTCAAATGCATGCCAATAAACGTGAAGAGATTGACAAGGTATATGCGGGAGATATTGCTGCAGCCGTTGGTCTTAAGTTCACAACAACAGGTGATACATTATGTGATGAAAAAGATCAAGTTATTCTTGAGTCCATGGTATTCCCTGAGCCGGTTATCTCCGTTGCTATTGAACCGAAGACAAAAGCCGGTCAAGATAAAATGGGTATTGCTTTATCCAAACTTGCAGAAGAAGATCCAACCTTCAAAACATATACAGATGATGAAACCGGACAAACCATTATTTCCGGTATGGGTGAACTTCACCTAGAGATCATCGTAGATCGTTTGTTAAGAGAGTTTAAAATAGAAGCAAATGTTGGAGCGCCTCAAGTTTCCTATAAAGAGACGATTACCAAAGAAGTTGAAATCGACAGTAAATTTGCTCGTCAGTCGGGTGGACGTGGACAATACGGACACTGTAAAGTTCGTTTCAGTCCGATGGATGTTAACAGCGATAAGACTTACGAATTTATTAATTCAGTTGTTGGTGGTTCGATTCCTCGTGAATACATCCCTGCAGTTGATAACGGTATAAAAGAAGCAATGCAAGCAGGTGCTTTAGCTGGCTACGAAGTTGTTGGTATCAAAGCTGACTGTTATGACGGTTCATACCATGATGTTGACTCATCTGAGATGGCCTTCAAGATTGCCGGATCCATGGCATTTAAAGATGCGATGAGAAAAGGTGATGCACAGTTACTTGAACCGATATTCAAAGTTGTTGTAACAGTTCCTGAAGAATATATGGGTGATGTTATCGGTGATATTAACTCACGACGTGGCCAAATGGAAGGTATGGAAGCAAGAAGTGGTGCTCAAGTCATCAATGCTTATGTTCCATTATCTGAAATGTTTGGCTATGCAACAGATCTTCGATCAAAATCACAGGGACGTGGAACATATTCAATGGAATTCCATCATTATGAGCCACTTCCAAAGAGCATTCAAGAGAAAATCATTAATAAGCAAGGCGAATAATACGAATAAACCCTTGCAAAGTGTGTTACTACATACTATAATTTTATTGATGGCTTTTTTATAAACATAGGATACATTTAACGAAAGAATGGGGAAAGTACCCCGATAATAAAGGAGGAAATATACAAATGTCTAAAGCTAAATTTGAAAGAAGCAAACCACATGTTAACATTGGTACAATTGGTCACGTTGACCATGGTAAAACTACGTTAACTGCAGCAATCACTAGAACATTACATGAGAGATTAGGAACAGGTGAATCTGTTGCATTTGATAACATTGACAAAGCTCCTGAAGAAAGAGAACGTGGAATCACAATCTCTACTGCACACGTTGAGTATGAGTCAAACGCACGTCACTATGCACATGTTGACTGCCCAGGCCATGCTGACTACGTAAAGAACATGATCACAGGTGCTGCACAAATGGATGGTTCAATCCTTGTTGTTGCTGCGACTGATGGTGTTATGGCTCAAACTAGAGAGCATATCCTACTTGCACGTCAGGTTGGAGTTCCTTATATCGTTGTATTCATGAACAAATGTGATATGGTAGACGACGAAGAGTTACTTGAATTAGTTGAAATGGAAATTCGTGAATTATTAAGCGAATATGAATTCCCAGGTGATGACCTTCCAGTAATTCAAGGTTCAGCACTTAAAGCACTTGAAGATCCATCAGGTGAATGGGGTGACAAGATTCTTGAGTTAATCGAAGCTTGTGACGAATTCATTCCTGAGCCAGTTCGTGACACAGATAAGCCATTCTTGATGGCAATTGAGGACGTATTCTCAATTACTGGTCGTGGTACAGTTGCAACAGGTAAAGTTGACCGTGGTATCCTTCGTGTTCAAGATGAAGTTGAAATCGTTGGTTTATCTGATGAGAAGCGTAAAGTTGTTGTTACAGGAATCGAAATGTTCCGTAAACTTCTTGACGATGCTCAAGCTGGTGACAACATCGGTGCATTACTTCGTGGTGTTCAGCGTGATGAGATCGAGCGTGGTCAAGTACTTGCTAAGCCAGGTACAATCACTCCTCACACAAAGTTCATGGCTCAAGTATACGTTCTTAAAAAAGATGAAGGTGGTCGTCATACACCATTCTTCGGAAACTATAGACCACAGTTTTACTTCACAACAACTGACGTAACTGGTGTTATTACTTTACCAGAAGGCGTTGAAATGTGTATGCCTGGCGATAATATTGAAATGAATATTGAATTGATTTCTCCAATCGCTATGGAAAAAGGTCAAAAATTCGCGATTCGTGAAGGTGGCCGTACTGTTGGTTCAGGATCTGTTGTTGAGATCATTGAATAATTAAATTTTAAACTATAAACTGTGCATAGTCACTTGATGACTTTGCACAGTTTTTTTGTGCTTATTAGCTAAAGAATCCTTGTTTTTATAGGTTGTCAATGTTATAATGTTAAGATGTCAGACAACATATTAAAGAGGAGGTATATTATGAGCAAAATTCATATTATGCTGTGTGGTTCAAATGATCAGATCCTAAAAGATTCAAAAGGGAACGAAAGTTGCGAGCTGATCTATGAGAAAGAATATCCGAAAGGTGCATACTATATTATTGAAAGTAAGTCGAAATACTTAAAAGTTGATTTAGATGAATACATTCATCCGTCCATTTTATATATTCCCGATGGACGCATGGTATATAAAATTCCAGAAGGTGAGAAACTAAGAGCATATCATCCGGATGCATTTAAAGGAGCTTATCATCATGTGCATATACTAACGGCGTCAAAAGAAGAATTAAAAACGCGTCGGAACTTAGCTCTTAATGGCTATGATATCAGAGATGCAAAAGGATATTACCCTCATTCGGACGCCAATGTAATGACAAGAGATGAAGCTGTATTTGAATCTCGTAATGCCATTGACGGATATGTGGATAATCAAGGACACGGTTCATTTCCATATCAGTCATGGGGTGGCGGTTTACGGGATGATCTTGAATTTGAATTGTATTTTGGGCGAAAGGTCTTAATTGATGAAGTTATCATCACCTTAAGGGCAGACTATGAAGACGACCATGATATTCATTGGGAAAGTGCAGTGATTGAATTTTCAGATAGTGATCGAATACCTATTAAAATGGTCAAAACAACAGAGCCTCAAGCGTTTCGTTTTAAAGCTAAAGAAGTTGAATGGATTAAACTTAACCATTTGCAACGGGAGATGTCATCAGCCTTTTCGGCGTTATCACAAATACAGGTTATGGGAAAAGACCTACTATAAGGAGAGATCATGTTTAAAAATTTAAAATTAATGCGAAAATATCAATCCATTCTTTTGTTCTTAGGGCTATTCTTTGTTGTGTTTATGCTACTGATAACGCGACAAATCAATGTCGTTAAAAATGAGATTGAGACATTAAATCAAGAAGATATAAAAGTCCAGGAATTAAAAGATATTCAGAAGTTGTACTTACAAGGCGATAGTTTGGTATCTGAATATATCTCTTTGGCAACGCCGGAAACTATTGGTGAATATGCTGCTGTGGTTGAGATGATTAAGTCTCGAGTAACTGAACTTAGCGCTAGTACCAACGACCCAGAAGAACAAGAAGCATACGTCTCGATCTTACAACAGACAGATCAACTTACGATTTTATTTGAAGAAGAAATTGTTTACGGAACCGATCGAGGACTTAGAAGTCATTTTGTTATCGGAAAAAATGACTATATTGATATTAACAAAAATATTTTAGCAAGCTTTGACGCAATTATTGATCAATATAATCAATCGAAAACAGTTGCAAATACTAATCTGTCAAATAGTCTGCAAATGACACAAGTTGTCTTTCTTATTTTACTTATTGTTGTTGGCGTCTTAAGTTTCTTGCTTGTATATTTACTAACACGTAATATCAGCAAACGCTTAAAACAGTTAGTTGATACCAACAATGAGATTAACAAGAAGAACTTGAAAGTGAATAAAGTACGGGAAGATTATAAAGATGAAATAGGACTCTTGGCAATTTCGTCAAATACCATGGTAGATACATTAAACGATATTATTCGTGAGATGCGAAGTGTAGCGGTTGATCTTGAAGAGCAAGGAGAAAATGTTAAATCTTCTGCAAATGAGGCAAAACATGAAAGCGGTTATATTCATAGCACGATGGATGAGCTCTCTTTAGCAATGAATAACCAAGCCGACGTATTAAACCATATTGTCGAGAATATCAATACTTTAAAAGATGAGATTGTGAATACCAATAATGAGAGTCGAAAACTTTCAAAGGCATCAGAGTCTCTCAGCGACTTATCGACAACGGGCAATGAACTCATGGATGATTCAATTATTAGCATGAAGAAAATAGACAGTGTTGTGAATAACGCAGTTAACATGATGAAGCAGTTAGAAGTTCACGCCAATGGGATTACGTCCTTAACAGATGTCATTAACAATATTTCCGCACAAACAAATCTGCTTTCCTTAAATGCTTCAATTGAAGCCGCAAGAGCTGGAGAAGCTGGTAAAGGATTTGGCGTTGTAGCCGGTGAAATCGGAACGCTTGCAACCCAAGTGAATAAATCTGCGCTTGATATCGATGATATTATTAAAAAAGTACAATCAGAAACAAAAAAAGTAACGGCTGCCTTAGCCGATGGCTATAAAGAAGTGGAAAATGGCATGGTGCAAATCAATCAATCAGCCGATACATTTGTTCGTATTCATGAAGAAGCTGTAAGGGTTGAAAAACGTGCGGTAGCTATTGATAATAACTTAGATGAGATTGAGGCAAACTCAACAAGAGTGGCAGAGGCTATTGATCAGATTTCTGCTATTGCCCAAGAAACATCTGCCAGTATTGAACAAACTCTTAGTGGTGTTAAAGGGCAAGATGAACTTTTAGGTAAAATACTTGATGAGTCTCAAAAAATGCATCAAATTTCCGGAAAATTAAATGCCAATATTCATGATTTTCAAGTGTAAAAAAAGTTGAAAATAATACTTGCATTGTAAGTGAAAATGGTGTATAATTGCAAATGCTGTGACATGAGAGCGTTGAAGTAAGAGGTTGCTACTTGAAAAGTAAGTAGGTTTTCTTATGGAGCGATGTCTAGTTCAAGAAACTGACGACAAGATCACTGTACAAATATCTTAAAGATTTAGCCATGTGAATCGGATGATACACGTGGAAAGATGTACAGTCACCACTTGTCGTACAACAAGTACGAAAAGGAGGCGGCTTTTTTTATGGCAACACAAAAAATGCGAATTAGCTTAAAGGCATACGATCACCAATTAATCGATCAATCATCACAAAAGATTATTGAAACAGCAAAGAAAACTGGAGCTAAGGTAAGCGGACCGATTCCATTACCAACTAAGAAAGAAATCGTAACAATTCTTAGAGCAGTACATAAGTACAAAGATTCCAGAGAGCAATTCGAAAGAAGAACTCACAAAAGATTAATCGATATCAATTTGCCAACAGCAAAAACTGTTGACGCATTAATGCGTTTAGAGTTACCAGCTGGTGTAGATATCAAAGTAGATGTAAAATAATGAACACAGTAAAAATAGACGAAGGTAGCTTACACCCGTCTAGAATGAATGCAGTAATATGTATTCCGCTGTAGAAAAATCAGGAGGTGCAAGAATGAAAAAAGCAATGATTGCTAAAAAGATCGGCATGACGCAAATATTTGCAGAAGACGGTTCTTTAGTGCCTGTAACAGTGCTTCAAGCAGGCCCATGTGCAGTAACTCAAGTTAAGACAGTAGATAACGACGGTTACAGTGCAGTTCAAATCGGTTTTATGGATAAAACTGAAAAGCACACAACACAACCGGAACAAGGACATTTTAACAAAGCAGGAGTAGCATTTAAGCGTTTTGTAAAAGAGTTCCGTTTAGACAATTCAGAAGAGTATGTAGTCGGACAAGAAATATTAGCTGATATCTTTGCGGCAGGAGATACAATTGATGTATCAGGTACGTCCAAAGGTAAAGGATACCAAGGTGCGATTAAGCGTCACAATCAATCAAGAGGTCCTATGTCTCATGGTTCTAAGTATCATAGACAAGCTGGTTCTATGGGTAATGCATCTTATCCGGGACGTGTATTCAAAGGTAAGAAATTAGCAGGACATATGGGATCTGAAGCGGTTACAATTCAAAACTTAGAAATAGTACGAGTTGACGCAGAGAAAAACCTTATTCTTGTTAAAGGCGCGGTACCAGGCCCTAAAAAATCTATCGTTACATTGAGAGATGCCGTTAAGGCCTAAGCTTTCAGGAAGGAGGAAAACTAATGGCTAAAGTTGCTGTTTATAATATGCAAGGACAACAAGTAGAAGAACTTGAATTAAATGATGCAGTGTTTGGCGTAGATGTCAATAAAAACTTATTACATAGAGCTGTCGTAACACAACTTGCTAACAAACGTCAAGGAACACAAAGTACATTGACGCGAGCAGAAGTAAGAGGTGGAGGCGCTAAACCATGGAGACAAAAAGGAACAGGTCGTGCTCGACAAGGTTCTATTCGTTCTCCTCAATGGAAAGGCGGCGGTGTTGTATTTGCACCAAAACCACGTGATTATTCAAAAAAAATGAACAAAAAAGAGCGTAGAATTGCATTAAAATCTGCTTTATCAGCAAAAGTTAATGACCAAAAGTTCATTGTTGTTGATGAATTAAAGCTTGACGAAGTTAAGACAAAAAATATGGTTAACGTATTAGCAAATCTTAAAGTGGGAAAAGCATTAATTGTTCTTAACAATGAAGAGAAAAATGTCGTGTTATCAGCGAGAAACATTCCTACTGTCAAAACGGCTACGACAAATACAATCAACGTATATGATCTATTAAAATACGATGTATGTATCGTAACTAAAAATGCAGTAGCAACAATTGAGGAGGTGTACGCATAATGGCAAACCTTTCTTACTATGACGTACTGCTTAAACCTGTAATCACAGAGAAAAGTATGGAAGCTATGGGCGACAAGAAATATACTTTCAAAGTTCACCCTGAAGCAACTAAAGTACAAATACGAGAAGCAGTTGAAAAAATGTTTAAAGGAACAAAAGTTTTAAAAGTCAACACAATGAACCAAGGCGGTAAGAAGAAACGTCGTGGAACAACGGTTGGTAAAACATCAAAAGTTAAAAAAGCGATTGTAACTTTAACTGAAGAGAGCGAAGAAATCGAATTCTTTGATGGAATGTAATCCATCAAGTAAGTGACACACACGGTAGTGTGGTAATATATGTAATAGGAAAGGAGTGGCATAATGGGTATCAAAAAGTACAACCCATATACACCTTCCAGAAGACACATGACTTCATCAGATTTTTCTGAGATTACTAAGAAAAGTCCTGAAAAATCACTTGTAGTAAGTCTAAAAAAGAATTCTGGACGTAATAATCAAGGCAAAATAACAGTAAGACATCGTGGTGGCGGACATAAGATTAAATATAGAATGATTGACTTCAAACGTAATAAAGATGGTATTCCGGCGAAAGTAACTGCTATTGAATATGATCCAAACAGAACAGCCAATATTGCATTAATTGTTTATGCAGATGGTGAAAAAAGTTATATTTTAGCACCAAACAAATTATCTGTAGGTGACACATTAATGAGTGGAGCGACTGCAGAGGTTCGTATTGGTAATGCATTACCATTAGCAAACATTCCGGTAGGTTCTCAAATTCACAATATTGAAATGAAGCCTGGAAAAGGTGGACAGCTTGTTCGTTCAGCAGGTAATGTAGCTCAATTAATGGCAAAAGAAGGCAAGTTTGCAACACTTCGTTTACCATCAGGCGAAATGCGTATGGTACCAATCGAATGTAAAGCAACACTTGGACAAGTTGGTAATATTGATCATGAACTTGTAACAATTGGTAAAGCGGGACGTAAGCGTCATATGGGTATTCGCCCAACTGTACGTGGTTCTGTTATGAACCCGAATGACCATCCACATGGTGGTGGTGAAGGTAAAGCTCCAATTGGTCGTCCAAGTCCGATGACTCCATGGGGTAAACCTGCACTTGGTCTTAAGACTCGTAAGAAGAAAAAACAATCCAATAAATATATTGTAAGAAAACGCGGTGGAAACAAATAGAAGGAGGTTTTCGTAAATGGCACGTTCATTGAAAAAAGGACCTTTCGCTGATGATCACTTACTCAAAAAAGTAAGAGAAGCAAACGAAAGTGGAAATAAACAAGTAATTAAAACTTGGTCAAGACGTTCTACGATCTTCCCTGAAATGGTTGGACATACAATTGCTGTACATGACGGCAGAAAACATGTTCCGGTATATATTAGTGAAGACATGGTTGGACATAAACTTGGTGAATTCGTTTTAACTCGTAGCTATAGAGGCCACGGTAAAGACGAGAAGAAAACAAAACGATAAGCGAAAGGAGGCTATAAACAATGGCTAAAGGACATAGAAGTCAGATAAAACGAGAAAGAAATGCGAACAAAGATACAAGACCTAAAGCTAAAGTTTCATTCGCTCGCGTATCGCCAACTAAAGCTAAGCAAGTTTTAGATACAGTCAAAGGTAAAGATGTTGCCACAGCACTTGGGATTTTAGCATATACTCCAAGAAAAGGTGCTCGTGTAATTGAGAAATTATTAAAGTCAGCGATTGCAAATGCAGAAAACAATAATAATCTTGATCCATCAACACTTTACATTGCAGAGTGTTTTGCAAACAAAGGACCAACAATGAAGCGTATTCGACCAAGAGCTCAAGGTCGTGCGTTTAAAATAGAAAAGAAAACTAGTCATATAACAATCATCTTAAATGAAAGATAGGTAAAGGAGGTAAAGCATGGGTCAAAAAGTTAATCCTCACGGTTTACGTGTCGGCGTTATCAAAGACTGGGATTCAAAATGGTACGCTGAGAAGGACTATGCAGATTTCTTAGTTGAAGATTATGAAATAAGAAAATTCTTGAAGAAAAAGCTTTATCAAGCAGGAGTATCAAGAATTGAAATAGAAAGAGCTTCAGAGAGATTGAAGATTGATATTCATACAGCGAAACCAGGTATCGTAATCGGTAAAGGTGGTTCAGCGATTGATGCATTACGTAAAGAAGTTCAAGAAATGACATCAAGTAAAGTTATTATAAATATTCAAGAAGTAAAACGCCCGGAAAAAGATTCTCAATTAGTATCTGAAAACGTAGCGTTACAACTTGAAAATCGTGTCGCTTTCAGACGTGCTATGAAGCAAGTTATGGGACGTGCACTTAAATCAGGAGCAAAAGGTATCAAAGTGACTTGTTCAGGTCGTTTAGGCGGAGCCGAGATGGCAAGAGTTGAAAGTTACAATGAAGGTACAATTCCACTTCAAACTTTAAGAGCAGATATTGATTATGGATTTGCAGAAGCAAATACAACATATGGTAAAATCGGTGTTAAAGTTTGGATTTATCATGGTGAAGTTCTTCCAGCAAAAGCTAGTAAAGAAGGGAGAAATGCGTAATGTTAATGCCAAAAAGAGTCAAGCGTCGTAAGCAGTTCCGTGGTCGTATGAAAGGGAAAGCCTTACGCGGTAATAAATTAGTACTTGGTGAATTCGGATTAGTTGCGACTGAGCCTGTATGGATCAAGTCAAATCAAATAGAAGCTGCTCGTATAGCGATGACTCGTTATATGAAGCGTGGTGGTAAAGTTTGGATTAAAATTTTCCCAGATAAACCAGTTACATCAAAACCAGCTGAAACACGTATGGGTTCCGGTAAAGGATCACCTGAGTACTGGGTAGCAGTTGTTAAACCAGGACGTGTAATGTTCGAAGTTGCTGGAGTACCTGAAGAAGTAGCTCGAGAAGCCCTTAGACTTGCAATGCACAAATTGCCTGTTAAGTGTAAAATCGTTTCTAGAGCAGATTTAGAAGGCGGTGAACAATAGTGAAATCTACTAAAAAATTAGAAGACTTAAGAAATAAATCAGCAGCTGAGCTGCAAGAAGCATTAGTAACGGCAAAAAAAGAATTGTTCAACCTTAGATTTCAAAATGCTACGAACCAACTTGATAACACAAGTCGTATAACAGAGGTTCGTAAAACTATTGCAAGAATTCAAACGGTTATGACTGAACAATTGAAAGCTGCCAAGTAATAATCGCGAAGGGAGGCAATACAATGTCAGAAAGAAATCTTAGAAGAACTCGTGTTGGTCGAGTATCTAGTGATAAAATGGACAAAACTATCGTTGTAGAGGTTGTTAACAGTGTAAAACATCCTTTATATGGTAAGGTTATAAAAAGAACATATAAATTGAAAGCTCATGATGAGAACAATGAATGCCAAATCGGAGACCGTGTAAAAGTAATGGAAACAAAGCCGATCTCTAAAGATAAAAGATGGCGCTTGATTCAAATCGTAGAGAAAGCTAAGTAGATAGCAGAAGGAGGTTTAAGTATGATTCAACAAGAGTCAAGACTTAAAGTTGCTGATAACACAGGAGCAAAAGAACTTCTTTGTATTCGTGTGTTAGGCGGCTCAACGAGAAGATATGCAGCTATCGGAGATGTCATTGTCGCTACTGTTAAAGATGCAACACCAGGTGGCGTTGTAAAAAAAGGTGATGTGGTTAAAGCCGTAGTTGTAAGAACAGTAAAAGGTGCACGTCGTAAAGACGGTTCATACATAAAATTTGATCAAAACGCAGCAGTCATTCTTAAAGATGATATGAGCCCAAGAGGAACACGTATATTTGGACCGGTTGCTAGAGAATTAAGAGAAAAGAAATACATGAAAATATTATCGTTAGCACCAGAAGTACTATAAGGAGGTGTACCCATTGGCAAATACAAAATTAAAAACCGGTGATACAGTTATTGTAAGAGCTGGTAAAGATAAAGGTAAAGAAGGTAAAATTGTTGAAGTTGATCGTAAGAGCAACAAAGTATTAGTGCAAGGCGTGAACAAAGTAACGAAACATGCTAAGCCTAGTGCAGCAAATCAACAAGGTGGAATCATGCACCAAGAAGCATTCATTGATGCATCAAACGTTATGTATGTACACAAAGGTAAACCTACAAAACTTGGCATCAAAGTTGAGCAAGAAGAGCGTAATGGCAAGACGAAAAACGTTCGTAAACGTGTAGCAAAAACAACTGGCGAAGTTATTGATAAATAATTCAATCGAAAGGAGGTTACCTAAGTGAGTAGACTTATTGAAACGTATAATGATGAAATCAAAGATGCAATGATGAAAAAATTTGAATATAAAAGTATCATGGAAGTTCCTAAAATCGAAAAAATTGTTATCAACATGGGTGTCGGAGAAGCGAAAGAAAATGCAAAAATTCTTGACAACGCTGTTGGTGATTTAACTAAGATTGCAGGACAGAAACCATTAATTACAAAAGCTAAGAAATCTGTAGCTGTCTTCAAAGTGCGTGAAGGAATGAATATTGGATGTAAAGTGACATTACGTGGTAAGCGTATGTACGACTTCTTGGATAGATTAGTGAATCTTGCGTTACCTCGAGTACGTGACTTTAGAGGAGTTAATCCAAATGCTTTTGACGGTAGAGGTAATTATGCTTTAGGGCTTAAAGAACAAATCATTTTCCCTGAAATCGAGTATGATAAAATCGATAAGATTCGAGGAATGGACGTCATTTTTGTAACAACTGCAAATACTGACGAGGAAGCACGTGAATTGTTAACTTTATTCGGAATGCCGTTTAGAAAGTAATAAGGAGGAGCAAGCATGGCAAAAACATCCATGAAAATAAAACAACAACGTACACCTAAGTTTTCATCTAGAGCTTATACACGTTGTAGAATATGTGGACGTCCACATTCAGTTTTAAAAAAATACGGAATTTGTAGAATATGTTTCCGTGAATTAGCATATAAAGGACAAATCCCTGGCGTTAGAAAAGCTAGTTGGTAAATTTTAGGAAGGAGGAACAATACTATGTCAATGAGTGATCCAATCGCAGATATGCTTACAAGAATCAGAAATGGTAATGTAGCTAAGCATGATTTTATAGAAGTACCAAATTCTACGATGAAACTTGCAATCGCTAATATTTTAGCGAAAGAAGGATACGTCAAAGGATATAAAGAAGTCAAAGCCGGAGATTTCGTAAACCTTCGTATTGAATTAAAATATGGAGAGAGTAAAAACGAAAAAGTTATTTCCGGAATCAAGCGAATTTCCAAGCCTGGTTTACGTGTTTACGCAAACAAAGATGAACTTCCTAAAGTACTAGGTGGTCTTGGAACAGCAATTATTTCAACAAATAAAGGTGTAGTTACAGATAAAGAGGCACGTGAACTTAATGTTGGTGGCGAAGTAATCGCCTTTGTATGGTAGATTAAGGTGAAAAGATTCGTCGTGACTCAGATGTCACATAAGATGAATCATAATATAACCGATTAGGAGGAAATATAATGTCAAGAATCGGAAGACAACCTGTTGCAATTCCGGCAGGTGTTGAAGTTAAATTAGCAGATGGTAATGTAATTACTGTAAAAGGTCCAAAAGGAACGCTTGAGAGAACTTTAGTACCAGAAATGAATGTAGAAGTTAATGGAGCTGAAGTCGTTGTCACACGCCCAAATGATCTTAAAAAAATGAAATCTTTACATGGCTTAACACGAACTTTAGTGTATAATATGATTGTTGGTGTGACAGACGGTTATGAAAAGAAACTTGAAATTAATGGCGTTGGTTACAGAGCTGCAAAGCAAGGTAACAAGCTTGTGTTATCATTAGGATACTCACATCCAGTTGAGATGGAAGACCCAGAAGGTATTGAATCAGTTGTTGAAGGCCAAAATGTGATTATCGTTAAAGGTATGAGCAAAGAAAAAGTTGGTCAATATGCAGCCGAGATCAGATTCAAGAGACCACCAGAGCCATATAAAGGTAAAGGTGTTAAGTATGCTGATGAAGTTATCCGTCGTAAAGAAGGAAAAACTGGTAAATAATAGAAAAGGGGTGAATCCAAGATGATAAAAAAAGCATCAAGAACAAGCGTACGTATTAAAAAGCATAAAAAACTACGTAATAAATTTTCAGGAACACCTGAAAGACCACGTTTATCTGTATATAGAAGTAATAGTCACATTTATGCACAAATTATTGATGACACAAAAGGTCATACACTTGTTTCTGCATCCTCAAAGGATCTTGGTCTTGAAAAATCAAATGACATAGCAGCTGCCGTTTCCGTTGGTGAAGCAATTGCTAAAAAAGCTCTTGAGGCAAATATTGAAGCGGTTGTATTCGACCGTGGCGGTTACATATATCATGGTAAAATCAAATCATTAGCTGATGCTGCAAGAGAAGCAGGATTAAAATTCTAAAGGAGGCAAAACTATGCGAAAGAATTTAATAGATGCCAGCAATTTAGACCTAGAAGAAACAGTTGTTACCATCCGACGTGTAACAAAAGTTGTAAAAGGTGGACGTAACTTCAGATTTGCAGCTTTAGTCGTTGTTGGTGATAAAGAAGGTCATGTAGGCGCTGGTGTAGGTAAAGCAACTGAGATTCCTGAAGCAATTCGCAAAGGAATTCAAGACGCAAAGAAAAATTTAATCGAAGTACCATTAGATGAGAACGCAAGTATTCCTCATGACTGGTTAGGAACATTCGGTAGTGCAAGCGTATTACTTAAGAGAGCTCCTGAAGGTACAGGAGTTATCGCAGGTGGACCTGCGCGTGCTGTACTTGAACTTGCCGGCGTGAGAAACATTCGTACAAAATCTTTGGGCTCAAACAATAAAAACAATGTCGTAACTGCGACAATTAAAGGTTTGTCAGAATTAAAGACTCCTGAGAAGGTAAGTCAATTAAGAGGCAAAACCGTTAGTGAAATTTTAGGTTAGGAGGAAGCAATAATGGCAGAATTAAAGATTACTTTAGTAAAATCAACCATTGGTGCCAAACCTAAGCATAGATTAACAGCTGAAGCGCTAGGCTTGACTAAGCTTCATAAAACGGTTGTTCAAAAAGACAATAATGCTATAAGAGGAATGGTTAATCAAATCAGTCACTTAGTCAAAGTAGAAGAAGCATAAACTTTCTCAAGGAGGTGTAAAACACATGAATTTATCAGAATTAAAGCCTGCAGAAGGATCAACAGGAAAAAAATTCAGAAAAGGTAGAGGTCATGGTTCAGGAAACGGTAAAACAGCCGGTCGTGGACAGGATGGACAAAATTCTCGTTCAGGCGGCGGTGTAAGACCGGGTTTTGAAGGTGGACAAATGCCTTTATATAGACGTTTACCAAAACGTGGATTTACGAACAGAAATAGTAAAGAAATCGTTGGAATAAATGTAGACGCTTTAAATAGATTTGAAGCCGGTACAGTAGTTGATGTAGAAACAATGGTAGCGAACGGCTTAGTAAGCAATCCAAAAGACGGCGTTAAAATCTTAGGCAATGGTGATATAACAATAAAACTTACTGTAAAAGCAAATGCTTTTAGTAAATCGGCTATTGAAAAGATTGAAGCTGCTGGCGGGAAAGCCGAGGTGATTTAGGTGTTTGGAACACTTAGGGATGCGTTTAAGGTTGAGGATTTAAGAAAAAGACTTATTTTCACATTATTAATGTTGGTGGTTATACGAATTGGTGCCTCTGTACCAATTCCTGGAATCAACAATGCATATTTAAAAGAAGTTTTTGCTGCAAATAATCTTGACTTAGTTGGTATGCTTGATGCCTTTTCAGGTGGAGCTTTTCAAAACATGACCTTGTTTGCTCTAGGTATTATTCCATACATCAACTCATCAATCATCATGAACCTTCTTACAATTGCAATTCCTGCTTTAGAGGAAATGCAAAAAGAAGGTGAAGATGGTCGTAAAAAAATTGCGAAGATTACGCGATATGGAACTATCTTTTTCGCACTAATCCAAGCAACAGCTATTTCAATTAGCTTACAAAATATATTCTACACATATAATGCTTTTTCAGTTATTGTTGCTGTAGTTGCTATGACCGCAGGAACAGCGTTCCTAATGTGGATTGGGGAAAGAATTACAGAAAATGGTATTGGGAATGGTATTTCATTAATTATCGCAATCAACATTTTATCTAGAATACCAAGTGGTGTTCGTCTGATTTTTGATCAAGTCCGATCAGGAAACTATCTAGGTGTTATTGCAATTTTACTTGTATTCTTACTAATGATTGTTGTTGTTATCTTGATTCAGTTAGGTGAACGACGAATCAATGTTCAATATGCAAAACGTGTACAAGGTAGAAAAGTATACGGCGGACAAGCAACACATATTCCGCTTAAAGTAAATATGGCAGGAGTTATTCCTGTAATTTTTGCTTCGTCATTACTACAGTTTCCAAGTATTATAACAAACTTTTTTGTCGCTAACCCAACAGGATGGTGGGGAAGTGTATTGAATTGGATTAATTATTATAGCATAAAGACCAATTATGGTGTTGGTGCGTTAATATATTTCATTTTGATTATATTGTTTGCATACTTCTACACAGCGATTATTTTCAATCCTTTTGAAGTTGCGAATAACTTGAAGAAAAATGGTGGCTTTGTACTAGGAATCAGACCGGGTCGCCCGACAGTAGATTACTTGACTACAATACTTAACAGAATGGTATTTATTGGAGGAACAATTTTAGGATTGATCGCTTTGTCACCAATTCTTCTATCATTTATTATTGATATACAGATTAATTTTGGTGGTACTTCATTAATCATCGTTGTTGGTGTAATTATTGAAACAATGAAGCAGATTGAATCACAATTAGTTATGCGACACTACAAAGGATTTTTGAACTCTTAAAATGTCATCATAATTCAAGTCAATGATTGAGTGTCAGAGAGTTACTTTGACACTTAATCCTGATTGAAGTGTATAAGTAAGGAGGCCATAAGATGAAACTGATTTTATTGGGAGCACCGGGAGCAGGAAAAGGTACACAAGCAAAGATGTTAGCAAAAAAATATGATATTCCTCATATTTCAACTGGGGATATCTTTAGAGCCAATATTAAGAATGAAACAGAACTCGGTAAAGAAGCAAAAGGCTATATGGATCAAGGATTACTTGTACCTGATGAGCTTGTTGTTGCGCTAGTAGCGGACCGATTGCAAGAAGACGATGCTCAAGAAGGATTTATATTGGACGGATTTCCAAGAACAATTCCTCAAGCACAACATTTAGATAAGACATTAGATGAGATGGGCACAAAGATTGATCATGTTATTGATGTGGACTGTCCTGATGCAAATATTGTAAAAAGACTGTCTGGACGTCGTGCATGTATTAAATGTGGAGCGACCTATCACACAGAGCATCTCAAGCCTAAAGTCGAAGGAATTTGTGATGTTTGCGGAAGTGAACTTGTTTTAAGAGATGATGATAAGCCTGAGACAGTTATAAAACGACTTCAAGTTTATCATGAACAAACACAACCATTAATTGAATACTACAAGGACAAAAATGTACTTGTATCTGTTGATGGCAAACTTCCAATTGAAGACACTTTTGAAATCATTGTCGATATCTTAGGAGATAGATAATGGCAATACATATACGAAGCAACGCGGAAATTGAAAAATTACGTGAAGCAGGGGCAATTGTAGCCCAGACACATAAGTTATTAGAGCAATACATCAAACCGGGTGTTTCAACCTATGAACTCGATCAGCTAGCTGAAAAGTTCATTTTGAGTAAAGGAGCAACCCCTTCATTTAAAGGATATGGTGGATTTCCAGGAACGATTTGTGCTTCGATTAATGATGAAGTGGTACACGGAATTCCAAGTCATTCACGTATACTTAAAGACGGCGATATTATTAGTTTAGACATAGGTGC
>Ga0163223_100044_pt1 | contig 51625 bp, 36 predicted proteins | sample MSEWel2016_02_17_2_FD_113147 | JGI IMG/M metagenome (GOLD analysis project Ga0163223, IMG submission 113147) | Subsurface microbial communities from deep shales in West Virginia, USA - MSEEL Well Study Marcellus 5H_2016_02_17 ...
AATCCCCTTTAGAACGCTGCCTCCAGAAACATCTGCTTGACCAGTATGTCTCTCAAAGCGGGTGCAAATATAGACACCTTTTCCGGTCTCACAATACCTTTTGTAATTTATTTTTAATCTTTTTCAGAAGGTGCTCCGGTACGCCCTAAAAAACAATCACTTACCAATGCTTAATATTTTTATACTACTCGACTTGATCAGATGCCCCAGTCTGTTCTTACTCAATTCCTCCCCTATATTCGTTAATTGCACATTGAGAAATGATCAAGTGTATATACTAATAATATATCACCTCCTACAAGGGTTATTGATCCACATTTCTCTCAAATCGTACTTATTTCAGAATTTCGCCTAGCTATGAAAGCAACTATTCTTCTTAATGAACCAGAAAAAGTATTTCTTTCGGAACAGAGTATTTACGACACACCAACCAATTTAATACAAAACCACAGAGTTGCGACATGATTATATTATCTCCTCCTATTATCAATTATGGTAAACGATCGCTATTCCTATATTAATATATCCGAACAAAAAGGATGAGAATTAGATTTGAAATGCCATAATCCAATTCTTTTTGCAGTAATTTGTACTTGGAAAAGAACTATACGAATTGCTTTACATGGGTATTTGTATTTTGTTCCGATACTAAAAACAATGACTTTGCGTTTTGCTTTTATTCCATTTTGAAGTAACTTGAAATGCATTTAATACTGATTATCAAACACAGTAACCAAGAGAGAAATTACACATCTAATAAAAACAAGAGATTCACCATGAGAAAAAATCTATCCAGATATTTACTTATTTTATCATTCACCCTATTTATTAATACAATTGAAGCACAAACGCAATCGTTTAAACCAGCTTTTGATACGCTTGCTGTTAGCAATCAGTTTGAATATCTATACAGCAAATCAAATTCTTTCGAGGAATACAAGGTAATATCGAAGAGTGGCTATAGTCTGCTTAAGAAAAATTCACTTGATAGTATTCAGATGTACAAACAAGAAGCTGATAGCCATTTGCAAGAAATAAATGCGCTGAAGAGTAACTTAAACTCCACCAATTCAGAAATTGAGAACTTAAAAGGAGAACTGAATTCAACACAGCAATTAAAAGACAGCATTAGCTTTTTAGGTGCTGATATTTCCAAAGGTTCGTATAATGCTATCGTTTGGGGATTGATCATCGCACTCGCTCTACTTTCCGTTGTCTTGTTCTCGATGTTTAAACGCGGACATCAGGTTGTAAAGTCGACAAAAGCCAGATTGACCGAAGTCGAGGAAGATTTGGAGAAGCTCCGAAAAAATGCACTTGTAAGGGAACAAAAACTTGCCCGCGAATTAATGGACTATAAACTAAAGCATAAACCCAATCGGTAATTTGATCAAGATCCGACAATCAGAATAGACTTAATTCAATATTCTATAAAACACGAAACCCAGCTTTTTACAGCTGGGTTTCGTGTTACTATTTATTCGATCGACTATTGCATCTCGTATTTATAAGATCCTAAATCGCTGAGATCGGAAGTTCGGATAAACTCAGCATTTGCCCGCACCTGTGCTTTGGCCATGCGAATATAATTTTTAGCTGACTTGGCAAAAATCGCATCCCGGTTAGCATCCAGTACAAGCAGGTAACTCATAATGATATGGCCGCCCATTTCAACCAAACGTCGAGCATGAAAATCAATGAACTCGTTGTCATCAGTGGCCACCACTTTGTTAACCGCTTGCTCATACTCGTCAGTCAAGATGATCAAAGTACGACGTAAGTGTTCCAACTCAGGTGAAATTTTCTCTGCTTCGTAGGCGCGTATCTGCTTTAAATAGGCTCCGGTTGTTACTCCGCGAATTGCAGCAACTACTTGCAACTGCGTTGTGCCTTCGTAAATTGAAGTGATTCGTGCATCACGATAAATCCGTTCAACCGGATAATCTTTCATAAAGCCGGATCCACCATGAATCTGAACCGCATCATAAGCCAACTGGTTACTGTATTCACTTGCCATTCCTTTTACTAGCGGTGTAAAAATATCAGCCAAACGTTGGTAGTTTTTCATTTCATCACGCTCTTCTTTTTCCAACTTACGTTCTTCGGCAATATGCATGTAAGTTTTGTACATATCTACAAAACGAGCTGTTTCATACAGGAGTGTGCGCGATGCATCCAGCTTGGCTTTCATATTCGACAGCATTTCGTAAACTGCGGGGAATCGCATGATTGCTTTTCCAAACTGAACACGCTCTTTCGCGTAAGCCAACGCCTCGCGGTAAGCCGCCTCGGAAACACCAACCGATTGAGCTGCAATACCCAGACGGGCACCGTTCATCAACGCCATCACGTATTTAATCAGTCCCATTTTACGAGAACCAACTAATTCAGCAGGTGCATCTTTAAAAACCAACTCGCAGGTTGGCGAACCGATGATTCCCATCTTGTGTTCAATCCGCCGAACACTGACTCCACCGTCTCTTTTATCGTAAATAAACATGGATAATCCACGACCATCTTTGGTTCCGGGCTCCGAACGTGCAAGTACCAGTGAGATATCACCATCACCATTGGTAATAAAACGTTTTACACCGTTTAATATCCACTTACCCGATTTTTCATCGTAAACAGCTTTCAACTGAACAGCTTGCAAATCTGATCCAGCGTCGGGTTCTGTTAAATCCATTGCCATGGTGTCACCATTGCAAACACGAGTTAAATATTTCTCCTTTTGGTCTTCTGAGGCAAATTCATTGATGGTTTCAGCACAATCCTGCAATCCCCAGATGTTTACAAAGCCTGCATCAGCACGTGAAACGATATCCGCAGCCATGATATATGGGACAATTGGGAAGTTCAAACCTCCATACTTGCGAGGAAGTGACATGCCCATCAAACCAGCTTTATTCAAAGCTTCAATATTTTCAGAGGTGCCACGTGCGTATATAACGTGCCCATCAACGACCTGAGGACCTTCGGCATCAATCGACTCTGCATTTGGACCAACAATATCTCCACAAATTTCACCAACAACTTCCAGTACTTTTTCAAAGTTGTCCATCGCATCTTCATGATCCATCGGAGCATAATCAAACGCACCTGATTCTGAGAAATTCCTTTCCTTCAAACGGACAATTTTTTCCATTAAAGGATGGTTCAAGTGGAATTTCAGTTCTTTATTATCGTTATAATAATTAGCCATTTCTTTAAAGTTTAAGGTTCACAAGATTACTTGGTATTCTGTTTATAATACTTGATCATTTTCGGTAAGATTGTAGCGACATCGCCGGTAATCACATAATCGGCGACCGAATTAATCGGTGCTTCAGGATCAGTATTAATTGCAATAATCTGTGCAGATTCCTCCATCCCCGCGCGGTGTTGAATTTGTCCTGAAATTCCACAAGCAATGTATAATTTCGGGCGGACTGTCACCCCGGTTTGTCCAATTTGACGTTCGTGGTCAACATAGCCAGCATCGACAGCAGCACGCGAAGCACCAACTTCTCCACCTAAAACTTCTGCTAAATCATACAGCAACTGAAAGTTTTCTTTAGAGCCCATTCCATAGCCACCGGCTATCACAATTGGAGCAGCCTTCATATTTACTTTACTTTTCTCCATGTGACGCTCAATGATTTCAACAACGAAATCAGCGCCACTTACATATTTATCAACTTCAAGCTTTATAAGCTTACCTTTATATTTTGGATCAAGTACTTCTTTTTTCATTACCCCCTCGCGAACAGTGGCCATTTGAGGGCGACAATCGGGGTTAATAATGGTCGCAATAATATTACCTCCGAAAGCAGGACGGATTTGGTAAAGCAAGTTCTCGTAATTCTCATCTTGCTTTTTATCGAAATGATCGCCAATAATCAAACTTGTGCAATCGGCAGTTAATCCACTATGTAGAGCCGAAGAAACCCGTGGCCCCAAATCGCGACCAATCGACGAAGCGCCCATCAAAGCAATTTGTGGTTTTTGTTCCTGAAAAAGCTTCACAATTATGGAGGTGTGCGGCAAAGTGCTGTAAGGATATAACCGTTTATCATCAGCTATAAAAACGGTGTCGACTCCATAAGGATAAATTTTCTTCTCGATGCCATCCAATTCGCTTCCAATCACAATAGCATCTAGTTGGCAGCCCAATTCATTGGCCAACGAACGGCCTTTAGTCATCAGTTCCTGACTTACTTCAGCAACCTGTCCTTCTTCTATCTCGCAATATACAAATACGTTATTCATAATCGTTCAGTTAGGGTTTTAACCAATGGTGTGACTTTCAATTAACTCACGCATCAGTTCATCAATATCATTATCAGATGAGCTAATAATTTTTGCATCTTTCGCTTGAAGAACAACGTTCTCTACTGTTTTCACCTTAGTTGGTGAGCCACTCAAGCCAAGCTCTGCTTGTTCTACCTCAATGTCATTTACCGTCCACTCCGGAATATTCAGGTAAGGACGATCATTGTACAAATGCAAGTAATCTTCATTCGAGTTTTGCAATTCAGTCACCGTTTTGGCGTGCTTACATTTCATCAAAAGCTTTGAATTCCGGGCACGACAATCCGGAGCAGAGCCATTCACAGTCATCACAAGCGGAATTGGACAGGAAACAGTTTCCACGCCACGCTCCAAACGTCGTTTCATGAACACCTTACCTTTTTCTATTTTTTGAACTTCCTCAACATAGGTTACTTGCGGAATGCCTAATTTTTCGGCCACTTGCGGACCAACCTGTGCGGTATCACCATCAATGGCCTGACGGCCCGCAATAATGACATCGTAGTCTTTCACTTTTTTTAATGCTTGCGAAATGGCATAGGAAGTAGCTAGGGTATCAGAACCTGCAAAAGCACGATCTGTCAACAGAATTCCACCGTCAGCACCACGAAACATTCCTTCGCGGATAATTTCGGCTGCTCGCCCTGGGCCCATCGTTAAAATTGTTACTGTCGATCCGGGGAAAGAGTCTTTAATTCGCAATGCCTGTTCCAGAGCATTCAAATCTTCCGGATTAAAAATCGCAGATAAAGCTGCCCGATTGATCGTTCCGTCAGCTTTCATGGCGTCTTTGCCAACATTACGGGTATCAGGTACCTGCTTGGCAAGAACAATAATCTTATACGCCTTCATAGTATTTAAATTTGTTTGTTTTATTGAATTGGTTTTATCTCCCTCCCCTTCCCCAGTGCTCAAGATCACATCAAACTCAACTGGCGATTTATCAAGAAAGGCAGGCAAATATAGCCAAACAGCCCAAAGAAATCAAGGATTCTGGCAGCGTGAGGAAATTCACCACAATGGCACTGTTCATTTTTTCAATTGTGAAATTTTATTTTGAAGATAAACTCTTGCTAAAAAACCTAATTTACGAGCTTTTAGAACAAAAAAGCTACATCTTTCGAAACATGGCACACCAAAAATCCGGCATGCTTATTTATAATCATTTTAAAGAATTATAACTTTTGCAAAAAACGATGAAAATAATACTTTTGACATTCATACACTCTCAGAAAAAATTCTTCTTTCAAAATTCGAACTTTAATTTTTGTATTTCTATTTTTGTCCTGTACCATTCCGTAAGCATTTGAAGTGGATAAATATATTGAGGATAAATTTCTTATACGGCAATTGAATAAAGGTGATATTGAAGCCTTTAATAAGCTTTTTAATTTATACAGTTCAAAACTGTATCATTTTTCTTTGGGCTACCTGAAATCGAGAGAGGATTCGGAAGAGCTGGTTCAGGATATTTTCTGTAAGCTTTGGGATAATAGAAAACTGATCAAGGAGCATCATGATTTCAAAGCTTACCTTTTTACAATTGCCTTCAACTATATCAAGAAACATTTTCGTTCAAAGGCTATCATCAACAGATATATGGATTATACTTCCGCTACAAAAACGAGTTTTATGGAAGATGATGTCAATTACCCCTCACTCAGAAACTTCGTGGACACTCTTGTTGAAAAAATGCCGGAAAAACGGAGAGCCGTTTTTATCAAAAGTCGCTTTGAGGGAAAAAGCAATTCAGACATATCCGAAGAATTAAATATTAGTAAAAGTACGGTTGAAAACCACTTAAATCTGGCATTGAGATTTCTCCGCAACAATATTGGAAGCGAGCACCTTACAGCAGCTCTTTTCTTTTCACTGTTTATCCAGTAGTATTTTTTTCGTATTTTGCTTAGGTGCAAATCGCTCATTAAGGATATTCCTTGTATACATTCTTTTATACAACACAATGTCCGACTCACTAAAAAAACGAATTAACGAATATGTCCGCGCTTCAAATAGTCTGGATGAAGAATTCGTGTTAGACTCCTATCTCGATTCAGAGAATGAGGATAATCTTAAAAACATCGCCAAAGAACACTGGGAGAAATCTTCATCTTCAAAGATAGATTTACGACACGTACTTAACAGTGTCCATTTCTACATCAATTCCAAATCGAATCAAACTTCTACCAAAACCAAATTCCTACAGACGTATTATCGAGCTGCGGCAATGCTGTTAATTCCCTTGTTTATAGCGAGTCTCTACTTGGTTGTTCAAAACTATACCCAAGCACATACCTATGCACAGATTGAAGCCCCGAGGGGTTCAAGAGTGCATTTTTCTCTTCCAGATGGGAGTATCGGTTATTTAAATGGAGGTTCACAGATGAAATATTCCACCAACTTCACGAAGGAAAGGAACGTGATTCTTTCAGGCGAAGGGTATTTTGAAGTAGAAAAAGATAAAGACCATCCATTCACCGTTGAGACTGAGCATGCAAAAATTCAGGTACTCGGCACAAAGTTTGACGTTTGCGCTTACCCAAAAGACAACGAAGTAATAACTACGCTTGAAGAAGGCGAGGTTCAGATTACCAGCGCACAAGACAAACAAAAAGCAACTTTACAACCGGGAGAGCAAAACCGCTTAAATATACAAACTGGAGAGATGGTTACTAGTAATGTCGATACAAAGCTTTATACATCCTGGAAAGAGCAAATTTTAAGATTTGACAACGCAACTTTTTATGAAGTTGTAAAAAAAATGGAGCGTTGGTACGGCGTGAATATCAAGCTTGATCGGGAACTATTCCATGGAGAAAATTATACTTTAACAATAAAGACAGAGAGTTTACGAGAGATGCTTCAACTACTCTCAATAACCGCTCCTATCGAGTACTCAATAAAAGAAGACCATGTAGAAATATCTCAAAAAGTGAATTAGGTATTATTAATGACAAAAAATGTAATGTAAATGCACTAGAAAAAAGGGAAAAGTGCTGGCACACTCTCCCCTTTAGTCAAATTAAAACCCGTAAAGGGCATGTTTAACTTAGTAAGACAAACTTATGAAAAAAAAATTGTTGTGTAACGACGGTGGGTCATTTTGTGGCCTATCCCGATTAATTCGCATTATGAAACTAACAACCTTTCTCTTACTTGTCGCGTTTATCGGGGCTCAGGCAAGAGGCCTATCGCAGACAGCCGATCTGAACCTAAAGGTTCAAGAGCAATCGGTAAAAGATGTGCTTCGTCAAATTGAAGATCAAAGTGATTATTTCTTTATGTACAACGACACAAAAATTGACGTTCAGCGTAAAGTTAATCTTGATGTAGAAGACGAAAAAATCGACGAGGTGTTGGATGCCCTTTTTGAAGGTACGAACACGAAATATGTAATTAAAAATCGCCAAATCGTTCTTTATCCAAAAGGCGAGAATCAGTCCACAAATCCGAATCAATCATTGACGAACCAGCAAGTCAGCGAGGTTTCCGGAGTTGTAAGCGATTCGCAAGGCCCACTACCCGGTGTTACCGTTGTCGTAAAAGGGACTACACAAGGCACAGTTACTGACCTCGATGGAAAGTATACGATCAGCAATCTACCCGACAATGCCGTTTTAGTTTTCTCTTTTGTTGGAATGAAACCCAAAGAAGTTCCAGCTAGAAAGTCAACTATTAACGTTACCATGGAAGAATCATCAATTGGTTTGGATGAAGTCGTTGCTGTTGGATATGGAACTGTGAAAAGAGGAAATTTAACTGGTTCTATTTCCTCTATGTCTGGTGAAGATTTACAAAAAATCCCAATTGCCAATGCTGCAGAAGCAATTAAAGGTCGCCTTCCGGGGGTAAATGTACTAACTGTTGATGGTTCTCCTGACGCAGAAGTTGTTATCCGTGTCCGTGGAGGTGGTTCTGTAACCCAAGATAACTCACCGTTGTTTGTTGTTGACGGTTTTATTGTATCCAGCATCCGCGATGTTCCACCAAACGATATTGCAAGTATTAACGTCCTAAAAGATGCCGCTGCAACTGCTATTTATGGAGCTCAAGCGTCGAATGGTGTAATCCTGATTACAACCAAAAGCCCAAAGGCTGGAAAAACGACAGTAAGTTACAATGGTTACCTTCAAGTCAAAACACTTCCATCGGAACGCAAGTATGACGTTTTAGGACCATATGATTTTGTGATGATGCAGTATGAGCATGCCAAAGTGAGAAGTGAAACAGATTTAAGAAATTTTGAAAAGTACTATGGCAAATATGATGACCTAGAATTGTACAAAAACAAGCCTGGTACTGATTGGCAAGAAGAATTATTTGGCGGCCAAACTGATATCTTTGGGCAAAATGCAGCCCTTTCGCAGTCACACAATATAAGTGTCAGCGGTGGTACACAGCAAACGAAAGTAAGCCTAAGCCTAACCAACGACACCAATGATGGCCTTATGGTAAACAATGGCTACAGAAGGAATGTGATCAACTTTAAATTAAATCATAGCATCTCGGAATCACTCAGGTTGGAGACATCGGCCAGAATTACTGATACTAAAGTAGATGGTGCTGGAACTTCCGGAGGTGCAAATATTCGAGTGAAAAATGTGATAACCGCGCGCCCTGTTAACGGTATTGCCGATGAGTTGGACATTGACTTAACCAGTATTGATTCATCAGATGACTATCAATCCTTTTTGCTTAGCTTAATTAACCCGATTGAACTGGCGAAGCAGGATTGGAGACAGAAAAATACAATGAACTATGTTCTCCAAGCAGGTTTAAGCTGGTACCCTATTGACAATATGATCTTAAGATCAACAGTTACAAGTAGTAAAACGTTTGAAGAGCAACAGAGATATTATGGTCCACTAACCAGCCAATCCAGACAAGAAGGAAACAGCTTGCCACTTGGAACGATGGAAAATCGGGAGAATGAATCTTATCGTTTACTAAATACAGCGAGCTACACCTTTGACGACATGGGAGAACATGCTTTAGATCTGCTGGTAGGTAATGAAATTTATTCAAATGGCGGAAAAAGAAGCGTTGTAAGAGCTGAAAATTTCAGAGAGTCTATGCAACCAAAAGAGATGTTTGCAAACATGGCTCTTGGAACTACTGATTCTTATTCTACAAGTCAATCAACTGATCAAACGAGAATTTCGTTCTTTGGACGTGCTAATTACCAATTTAAAGATCGTTACTTAATTACAACCACGTTAAGAACCGACGCATCAAGTAAGTTTTCAAAAGAAAACCGATTGGGAGTATTTCCAGCTGTAGCACTGGGATGGAAAATCAATGAAGAATACTTCATGAATGGGTTTACGAATCTGAATGAGTTAAAATTGCGTTATAGCTTTGGAGCAACCGGTAACGACCGTATCCCTGCTAATGCCACGAAATTTTTATTTGATGCATCTACCAGCAATGGACCAGGGATGGGAACGAACTCCTATAATGCATACTATTCTCCTGAAGGTTCAACCTTATTTAATCCAAATATTGTATGGGAAACAACCATCAATCAAAACCTTGGTTTAGACTGGGTAGTCTATAATGGAGCAATTCGAGGAACCCTCGATCTCTATTACAACAAAACGAAAGACCTTCTGCTTGCTCAGGCTATTTCCCCTATTTCCGGATTTGCCACACAGTGGAATAACGTTGGTAGTACTTCAAACAAGGGGATTGAGCTACTGCTAAGTGGCTACATTATTGACAAAAGTGATTTCACCTTGACTGCCAATCTAAACTTTGGGATCAACAAAGCAAACATTGACAAATTAGAATATGATTATTTAGAAGACGAAAACGGGAATCTTGTTCCTGCTAGTCGCTTCTACCAATCGAACTGGTCAAGTACTGACTTAAAAGATCGTGATGACTTTTATCTGGAAGTTGACCAAACCATTGGTTTGATATACGGATATGTCAATGACGGAATGTATACGGTAGATGATTTTTCAGGTTATGATGAAGTTTCAAACACCTATGCTTTAAAAGATGGCATCCCTGATAATAAAAACACCTTAGGAGTTAGTGATGTTCGCCCGGGATATATGAAACTGAAAGACTTAAACGATGATGGAGAAATCAACAGCCAGGACCGTCAGGTAATTGGAAGTGCATTGCCTGATGCTACTGGTGGATTTGGATTTGATGCTACCTTCAAAGGATTTGATGCATCTATATTATTTAACTGGTCAATTGGAAATGACGTTTATAACACTGGTAAAATTGATTATAACCAACTGTACAGAACACGTTACGGAAACATGTTAACTACGATGGGTCCTGATAACCGATTCACTTATATTGATGTTGATGGAACCTATACAGGTACCGCTGGAGAAGTAGTTACCGATCTGGAACAATTAGGACAGTTAAATGCCGACAAAGAAATTTGGAGTGGTAGCAACTCTTTTGGTCAAGCCACAACCGTAATTAGCGACTGGGCTGTTGAAGATGGTTCATTCTTACGTCTGAATAACCTAACATTAGGTTACACAGTTCCCAAAACACTTACTTCGCGCATTGGGGTTTCTCAATTTAGAGTATATGCTACTGGCAATAATCTGTGGCTTTGGACTAAGTATTCAGGATATGATCCTGAAGTAAGTACAACAAGAAGTAGTAGTTATGCTGCCCTTACTCCGGGTGTCGATTACTCTTCATACCCAAGGAGTCGTTCGTTTACATTTGGTGTAAATGTTACCTTTTAACAAATTGTAATGATGATTAAACATATGAATATGAAACTTAAATATTTTCTATATACACTGGTCGTATTCGCCTTTACTTCCTGTGACGATTACCTTGAGCCAGAGTCTCTATCAACTTTCGACTCAAGCTACATCTATTCCAATGCTGAAGATGCCAGAAAAGCTGTGAATGCAATGTATGTGCACTTCAGCCATGATGGATTCCGTTCTCGATTGTCAAACAACATGACTGGCAACACAGATATTGAACACGCTGGAGGATCCAGCGATGGAGCCCGTTACCAGATCTGGCGCTTAGATGCTCAGGAAAACAATGGTGACTTAAAATACGTTTGGGATATTGGCTATCAAGCAATTCGCGATGCCAATATTGCAATTGAAGGAATCATGGCTAGTGATGCATTAAATTCCGATGACGCTGCTCTTTCTAGAAAAATGTCTCATCTCCTTGGTGAAGCATATACCATGCGAGCTTATTGGTATAGTATGTTAATCTATTATTTTGGGGATGTTCCATTTTCACAAGAAGCTCCTAAAGTAGATGTAGAATTTGATCTGCCAAAAGAAGACCGCAATGTCATTTTAACAAATGTCATACAGGATATGATTGATATCGAAGAAAAAATGATGTGGGCCGATGAAGTGCAATTCGGAATTGAGCAAATCAACCGCGAATATACTCTTGGAATGATTGCACGTTTAGCACTGCAACGTGGTGGATACTACCTGACTCCACAACTTAGCATGGAGCGTCAATCAGACTATTTGGACTATTATCAAATAGCCAAAGAGTATACGAAAAAACTAATGGATTTAAAAGATCGTGAATTGCCTACTGACTTTAGACAAGTCTTTTTGAATCAGTGCAAATTTATTTCACCGGTAAATAGTGACATCTTATTTGAAGTTCCATTCGCCATTGGTGAAGGTGACGTCGGTTGGAATATTGGTATACGTGTTGATGCAGGAACCCATCCATACGGAAGTGGATCCAATTACATGGCTATGCCACCAACATACTTCTATTCATTCGATACATTGGATCAACGTCTGGATGTAACATGCGGACTTTACACAATTGACAAAGACTTCGTTCAGCAATTGGTTAGTACCGGTAATATGAATATCTCTCAAGGAAAATGGAGTCGTGAATTTCTTGATACGCCTCCAGGGCCATCTACCAATAAAGGTACAGGTATCAACTGGCCCATGTTGCGGTATTCTGACGTAATATTGATGTACGCTGAAGCTGAAAATGAGCTGAATGGCCCTACTGCCTCTGCACAAGATGCCTTAAAAAGAGTTCGCCAACGCGCATTTGATGAATCTGCATGGTCTGAAAAAGTAGATCAATATGTTGCCAATGTTTCTGGAAGTAAAGAAGACTTCTTTGATGCAATAGTTGATGAAAGAGCTTGGGAATTTGGAGGCGAAATGATCCGTAAATATGAACTGATTCGATGGAACCTGTATTATGACAAAGTCGAAGAAACAGTTGGGGGCTGCAAAAAAATGGCCGTTGAAGCTTTTGAAGGAACCAGTGATTTGCCAGATTACGTATATACCAAACTGGCTGAAAATGGAGACCTGATTATTTACAATAAATTTGAGAAAGTACTGGCGGCCCCAGATGAAACATGGGAACGACAATCCTGGTTAATCAATATGTATGACGAAACACAGCCTGATGGATATGCTGAATGGATTACCTACGATTGGAATAACTATGTAAATCCCTCGAATATTGGCGTACCTGATGGTGTAATCCGATACATTTTCCCAATCCCACGTATTGCCATTGATAGCAGTGAAGAATTAGAACCGAACAATGGTTACGGATTCAATTTTTAATCCAAAACGTTTAATGTAAAATTTTTGAATCATGAAAATAAACAAATTCAATATAAAGACACTTCTATTAATCTTTGTTGTCGGCTTATTGCTTTTTAACGCCTGTAAAGATAATGAAGAGGTCTTTCCAAGAACCCGTTTGTTCCAGCCTGTATTAAACGAAGACCTGGAAGCGTTTGACAACACGATCCATGTTAATCTGGCCAAATTGAAACAAGCGGAAAACTATACCATCGAGGTTAGTAGAGATTCTTTTGCAACCGAACCCATATACTCGTTTGCAGTTGACACAAACGAATTCATCATCGATGAATCTGTAATTGGCGAAGAACTATTGTGGTTCACCATTTACCAGGTGAGAGCAACTGCTCATGCCGATGAGGCGCAATACAATAGTTTACCTTCGTTGTTGGGAAGTATCAGAACTGATAAGTTTCCATCCAATCAGGGAGCTCCCGGCTTGTTTGATGTTACAGACACACGAGCTCGGGTATTTTGGACGCCATCAGGTGCGCCAATTACTGCCGTTAAGGTATACTCCATAGAGGATGAACGACTTGCTAATCCACTCTCAACATTTGATGTTACTGATGAAGATCGCGAAGCACAAATGAAAATTGTTAATGGACTGGAAGCCGAAACAGAGTATCAAATGGCCATTTTCAGTGAAGGCAATCTCAGAGGTTGGGAAATCTACACAACAAAAGTGGCGCAAGAAACAGGAGATCACATTATCGACTTATCAGGTCTTGAAGACGGTTTTGTACTCGCTGACACGCTTGCTGATGTTGCTGATGGAAGTGTGATCAGACTCGAAGGTGGTAAAACCTATGAAGCCGGAGGTTACGCATTCGACAAATCAATTTCATTTATTGCCGGGTATAGCTTTACCCCTGCATTACCAATAATCGATTGTGGTTCAAACTTCAATATTGTTGAAGGAAGTAACGTTAGCTACGTAACTTTCAAATCCGTAAAGTTAACTGCAGCTGATGGATTTGGTGGTAGATATGTATTCAACATTGACGTAAGTGGTTCAGTTGGAGAAATTAAATTTGAATCATGCGAAATTAGAACACTCCGTGGAATATCTAGAATAAAAGGAGGAGAAGGCGTTCTTGACAAGTTCACTATTGACAATTGTGTTATCGATAGTATCAATGGTTATGGCGTTTTGGCTGTAGACAAAAATAGCTGGAAGTGTAATGACATTTCAATTACAAATTCGACATTATCTAAAGTCATTTATTTTCTGGTTAGCCGTAATAATTCAAATTCTATCCTAATTGATGCATGTACTCTTAATGAAGTTCCCGAAAAAGGAAGACAACTTTTACGTTGGAGAGAAAGCGGTCAGGATGAGGTGTTAAACGGAGTAACAATATCCAATTCGATTATCGGACATGGCTGGAATAAAGATGGCGGAGAAGATTATTTAATTGATGGTTATGATGGAATGGCCAATACAACCTTCAATGTTGTCAACACATATGTTACAAGTGACTTTGGCTATGGCGAAGGAAAAGATGAAATCCCCGGATTAACAACATTTACATACCCGGGGACTGCTGCCGAACTATGGACAGATCCATATTTCACCCTGGATTTCAGCTTCTTGGACACTGGATTTTCAGGTAAAGCTGACAGTGGCGATCCTCGATGGAGAATTACTCTTTAAAAAAAGGTTCAATTTTCACAATCGAACGATTATACTTAAAGGTTAAACTATGAATTGAAGATTCGGTGTTCTTGACAGGACACCGATCTTCAGTTTTAGACGAAAATAAAATTGACAAATATTCATTTTAATACACTAGTAACAAAAGGAATAAAGCTATGACCCGAAATTCTTTAGTAACATTTATCACGCTACTTATTTTTTCGCTGACCGGCTTTGCTCAACCAGGATCAATCGATGCCGATATCGTGGTTGCAAAAGATGGTAGTGGCGACTTTACAAAAATTCAGGACGCAATCAATGCCGTTGAATCAAATAGTGATCGGCAAACAATTATTTATATCAAAAGAGGACTCTATTCATCTGAAAAATTAATCGTTCCTGCTGATAAAAAGAATGTCTACCTCATTGGAGAAAGTCGCGATGAGACCATTATCAGCTACCACATCTACGATTGCCCTGATGGCAAATGCCCGACGGAAGATGCAGCATTGTGGACTGGCGAAAATATAAGAACATCGGCAACATTAACGATCATTGGAAATGGTTTCAGAGCCGAAAATTTAACGATTGAAAATACGGCAGGTCCCGTGGGACAAGCACAGGCTATTACCGTAAAAGCCGATAAAGTTGTTTTTATCAATTGTAACCTCACTGGCTACCAGGATACAATTTATTTCTGGTCTGATGGAAATAGATGCTACATGGAAAACTGTTTGGTCGTTGGTCGAACGGATTACATCTATGGCGGCGGAATTGCATTCTTCCAATCTTGCGAAATCCGCAGTTGGGGTGGCGGTTGGATTACTGCACCTTCCACCAATCGGGAATTCGATTACGGTTTTGTTTTTAATGAATGTCAACTTACTTATGCTCAAAATAGCCCGCGGGCAGGCGATGATGGTGCATTGGTTCGCTTCGGCCGGCCATGGCACGAGTACCCCAAAGTAGCATGGCTGTATTGCGAGATGACCGAAAAAATTCATCCTGAAGGTTGGGGCGACACCTGGAATATGGAATATGCTGCAACCAGCACCGATTTGCATCTGTATGAATATGGCAACACCGGAGCAGGAGCAGATATGAGTGGTCGTGCAAACTGGGCCGGGCTGAGAGCTCTAACGGCTGAAGAAGCATTAAATTATACTGTTCAGAATGTATTGGGCGGTAACGACAATTGGGACCCAACCGCTGAAGCGCCATTGGTTACAACTTACGAATGGATCGGTGCCGGAACCGCTAACGGTTGGATGGATGCCGCAAACTGGGGTACAGAAACAGCCCCAACAACCGGTGAAGCTGCCGTAGTTGATGGTAATTATATTGTTGATGCTGACGGTGGTGACTTTTTAGCTGACTTAAACTTAAAAAACTCAGCAAAATTAAATATCACCGCAAATAGCTCGGCCAATTATTTGGCTACCTACGGAACAGAAATCCAAGCGGCTACCACTGCCAGTTTCGATGGAAAAATTACTACAAAAGATACGATTGTATTTAATATTACTGGCACACTAAGCTTGGATGCACAGTTAACCGGGGTTCACGAACTAATCAAAAAAGGAGACGGAAAACTTATCTTAAATGAAGACAACACAAGTTTTTCAGGAGATATCCGTGTTGATACCGGAGAGCTTGATGCCGCTGTCGCCAACTCGCTGGGAAAAGGGAAAGTATCGGTTCAAAGTGGTTCGACATTAACAATTAGCAATAATACTGCACTCCAGCCAACTTCTAAATTACTGGTAGAAACCGGAGCAACCTTAAACCTGAATACCGAGGTAACTACAAGTGAATTTTACATTGATGGAGTTATTCAGGAGGTGGGGACCTACACCGCAGTTACTAACCCGGGACTAATAACCGGAACCGGGCAAATAATAATCGGCCGACCTTCTGAATTCACATTTATTGGTGGTGCAAATGGTAACTGGGACAATCCGGCACACTTTGTTCCTGCGCTAATGCCTGAAGCCGGAGAAACGGTGAACGTCTCAATTGAAATGGAAACAACATCTACCGTTTTTGAAGCTGACATCCATTTGATGAGCCCGGGAAATATGCGCTTGCGTGGAGAACATTCCAGCACCGGAACAATTACGATGGAGGAGGGAACCTACTTTACCTATAGTACCGGAGGAACAGGATTTACACTGACCGCTCCAATTACACTTGCCGGCGATGTAAAAATGACCATGGCTAGTGGAAATTCTAGTGGTAGTTCAATGGTTCTTGGAGGTCCAATCACCGGAGAACATACCGTTACAGTAATCAACAACGGAAGAGGAACGGTTAATTCTGGCACTGTTGTTCTTCAGGGCGACAACAGTGGATTCAGCGGTGTCTGGGATTTGACCTCGCCAAGTGAAAGATACCCCGGCGACAACAGTTATATTACAGCTATTGACGGGCAATCTGCCAATGCATTTGGACAGGGACTAATCGCTGCGGGATTAAACAATAAAATCATTTTTAGCCATATTGATGCTGTTGCTGACGATATTAACATGCAATTGACTGGTTCTGCCAGAGCTGTTCTAAATGTTGATATGGATGTGAAAAGCCTTACAATCAATGATCAGAATTTCGGGCAGGGAACTTATTCCGCGACTACAAATCCTGAATATTTTGAAGGAACAGGATCTATTACCGTGAGTTGGCCGGTAGGAACCAACGAAATTCAGCAAACCAACCGGATTGAATTACTCAAAAATTCGATTCTAGTCCACGGGGACAAATCGGAAGTAACAATCTATTCCATTTTAGGATCGCCTGTTATGAATATCAAAAATAAAAAGACAATTAGCCTAAATAGTTTGAAAAAAGGCATTTATATTGTCAGATATAGTATTGATGGAAACACAGGAGCGATGAAACTTTCAAAATAACAGGGACAAACCAAATGAAGAAGATCAAAATATTATTGCCTCTATTTTTACTATGGATGGCAAGTTTTAGCTCTTTCGCACAAGATCCACTCCCCGCATTTCCGGGAGCAGAAGGACACGGGAAGTATGTAACCGGTGGACGCGGAGGACAAGTCTATTATGTAACCCACCTGAATGATGACAAAACCATGGGGTCACTTCGAAAAGGAGTTGAAATGTCAGGAGCTCGAATAATCATATTTAAAGTTTCCGGAACCATCCAACTAAAATCGGATTTGAAAATAGAAAATAATAACATCACAATTGCCGGACAAACTGCCCCGGGAGATGGAATCTGTTTGCGCGATTATCCGGTGAAAATGAATGCCGATAACGTTATTGTTCGGTTTATGCGCTTTCGGATGGGGGATGCAGCCCAGCAAGAAGACGATGCAATAGGTGGTCGCTTCCGTAAGAATATCATTATTGACCACTGCTCAATGAGTTGGTCAACCGATGAGTGCGTGTCATTCTACCAGAACGAGAACTTTACCCTACAATGGAGCTTGATTTCAGAAAGCCTCCGGAACTCGGTTCATGAAAAAGGGAATCATGGCTACGGAGGAATCTGGGGTGGCAAACATGCTTCTTTCCACCATAATTTATTAGCCAGTCACGATAGTCGTAATCCCAGACTTGGTGAATACAATGGCGACCCCTTTGCATTAACTGACAATGTTGATTTACGAAATAATGTCATTTATAACTGGGGAGGCAATAGCTGCTATGGAGGTGAAGCTATGAATGTAAACATTGTTAACTGTTACTATAAACCAGGACCTAGCACCACAAAGAAGGAGCGTATCGTATCTATCGACTATGAAAAAGAATCGGACAAAGCAACCTATCAAATTTGGGGTAAGTTTTACATTAGTGGAAATGTACTAACTGAATCTGCCCGAGCAACAAACGATAATTGGACTTACGGCGTATATAACCAGTTTCATGGTTCATATGGAACAGTTTCGGAAGAAGACAAAACTGGAATGCGTATTGATTCTCCTCATCCAACAGGAGAGATTACAACCCATACTGCTGAAATGGCGTATGAAAAAGTGATGGAATATGTTGGAGTTTCGTTGGTTCGTGATACTGTTGACAAACGCATCATACACGATGTAAGAACCGGAACTGCAACCTTCATGAATGGAGGCAATGGAAGTACCAATGGAATTATTGACACGCAAACTGCCGTTGGTGGATGGCCGGAATTAAAATCGACAGAAGCACCCGCTGACACAGACGCTGATGGTATGCCCGATGAGTGGGAAAACTCAAACGGACTAAACAGCAACGATCCGGCCGACGCTCAATTAAAAACTGTTGATGAAACCTATCCAAACCTGGAGGTTTATTTGAATAGTTTGGTGGCTACAATTATCGAAAACCAGAACGAAGGAGGAATATCAACCGCTTCAATTGAAATTAAGAAAGATAATGACTCTTTAAATGTTTACTATAATGCAATGAGTAGCGAATTACATATCGGGCACTCCAACATTATCAAACAAATTAAGATCTATTCTATTACCGGAAAACTGATTACAGCTAGCGACTTCAATCAAAAAGAAGTTGATTTAGGTCTGACCGGGATTCATAAAGGAATTTATGTAGTTTGCTTATCAGACAACGAAAATAAATTATATACTAAAAAGTTTTTTATACAATGAAATTTAAAAATCAAATTCTCAGTATTCTATTTGTCTTTGCCTTTTGTTTAATTTCAATTGCTCAGACAGAAAACCTGCCTGCATTCCCTAGTGCCGAAGGTGGCGGCAAATATACAACCGGAGGACGTGGAGGACAAGTTTACTATGTGACAAGTTTGGAAGACAATGGAACAGCAGGAACACTTAGAGTTGGAGTTGAAAATTTATCAGGACCACGGATTATCATGTTTAAAGTGTCTGGAACGATTAAATTGAAATCGCAACTAAAAATTAGCCGTCCCAATATTACGATTGCCGGTCAAACGGCTCCCGGCGATGGAATCTGCATACGCGATTATCCTGTGGTTGTTGAAACTGACAATGTAATCATCCGTTATTTGCGTTTTAGATTGGGCGACGAGACCAATCAACAAAATGATGCCATTTGGGGACGCAAACATAAAAACATCATTCTTGACCACTGCTCCATGAGCTGGAGTACTGATGAATGTGCGTCATTTTACGACAATGAAAATTTCACGATGCAATGGTGCCTTCTCGCTGAAAGCTTGCGTATATCTGTTCATGACAAAGGGACACATGGCTATGGTGGAATTTGGGGAGGAAAAAAAGCATCCTTCCATCATAATTTATTCGCCCATCACGACAGCCGCAATCCACGATTCAATGGCAGCAGGTACTCTAATCAACCGGAATTAGAAAAAGTGGATTATAGAAATAATGTCATCTACAACTGGGGAGGAAACAGTGCCTATGCCGGCGAAGGCGGTAGCTACAATATTATAAACAACTACTACAAAGCGGGTCCCGCAACCTCCTCATCTAAAGCCGACCGGATCATGCAACCTTATCCGGATAATGGAGGAAATAATCAGCCGGCGGGCGTTTATGGGATCTTTTATGTTGATGGAAATTACATTACAGCGAGTAGCCAAACAACAAATAACAACTGGCTCGGAATCGATCCTCACGCATCCTTTTCAGACTATGGTGTTAGCAAAGATGATTTAAAATCGGATACGGCGTACCAAATTGCATCATGCATTACCCAGGACGCCGAAAAAGCCTATGAAAAAGTATTACAGTACGTTGGAGCAAGCCTTGTAAGAGATACGGTTGACAGCCGGATTGTATATGACGTTGAAACAGGTACTGCAACAGTTATGGATGGAGGAAATGGTAGCTCCAACGGATTAATTGACACTCAATCTGCAGTTGGCGGATGGCCTGTTCTAAACTCAACAGAAGCTCCAACAGATACCGATAATGATGGAATGCCTGACACTTGGGAAGACTCGAACGGCTTAAATAAAACAGATGCTGGCGATGCAAAGTTAACAACGGTAGATGGCGAATATCCTAATTTGGAAGTCTATCTCAACAGCTTGGTAAGCAATATCTCCAACGATCAATATGAAGGAGGAGTTTTTTCAAAACCAACAGCATCAATAGAAATAAACAGGTCAGACAGCAATCTGGAATTATTCTATGATGAATCAACAGGAACACTGCAAATCTCACATGAGAATAAGATCACAAAGGTTGAGATTTACTCAATAGCTGGTCAGTTGATTCTATCTTATCAACCTGAGGGAAAAGAGGTAAGCATTCAGCTTCCAACAATCAGGAAAGGTATTTATATTACTCGCGTACAAGATGAGAAAAAACAGAATTACTCCGCGAAGTTTATTTCCACAAAATAATTAGTGATCAGTTATCTGCTGACCTAAATCAGAAGGCTACGAACTTAATTAAGTTCGTGGCCTTCTTTTAAGTACCTTTTCTTAGCGTTAGAATCATTCCGCTCTCAACTATAATTTTGTTGCGCCCCAAACTTGTGGAGCATTTCTAATATCTAGTCCTCACCACGAATTTCAACCCGCCTGATCTTCCCTGAAATTGTCTTTGGAAGCTCTTTTACAAAATCTATAATTCGAGGATATTTATACGGAGCAGTCGTATTTTTTACATGATTCTGAATTTCCTTAGCTAATTCCGGAGTTCCCGGATGATATTCGTCCGCCAATACGATGCTTGCTTTTACCACCTGTCCACGCACATCGTCGGGAGCAGCAGTAACTGCACATTCAACAATTGCCGGATGCTCCATCAAAGCGCTTTCCACTTCAAATGGTCCAATGCGATAACCAGAGCTTTTAATCACATCGTCGGTGCGCCCCACAAACCAAAAATAACCATCCTCATCGCGCGAGGCCAGATCTCCGGTATGGTAAAACCCGCCGTGCCAAACAAGCTCGGTAAGTTCTTTATCACGATAGTACTCGCTGAAAAGTCCTACTGGAGTATTTTTATCAGTTCGAATCACAATCTCACCAATTTCATTCGTCTCGCACAGTCGATTTTCAGCATGAAGAAGTTGAATATCATAAGTTGGGTTCGGAACTCCCATTGAGCCGGGTTTTGGTTCCATCCACGGGAAAGTAGCAATTGCCAAAACGGTTTCCGTTTGCCCATAACCTTCCATCAGCTTGATGCCAGTGAGTTTAAGAAACTGGTTATAAACTTCGGCATTCAGCGGCTCACCAGCCACTGTGCAATACCGGAGCGATGACAGATCGTATTTAGAAAAATCTTCACGGATCATAAATCGATAAACCGTTGGGGGTGCGCAAAACGTATTAATTTTATAGTCACTAATCACCCTCAGCATATCCGCCGGACTAAATTTTTCGTGGTCGTAAACAAACACGGCTCCACCTGCCAGCCATTGTCCGTAGAGTTTCCCCCAAACAGCTTTTCCCCATCCGGTATCAGCCACGGTCAGGTGCAAATCATTTTCTTCAATACAGTGCCAATACGATGCGGTAGTGATATGGCCCAAAGGATAGGTAAAATCATGTGCCACCATTTTCGGATTACCGGTAGTTCCCGATGTAAAATAGAGCAATGAAATATCCGTATTTTTTGAAGGGCGTTCCCCTGATTGAAACGGAGAAGCCTGCTCAATCCCTGTTGTGAAGTTCTCCCATCCCTCTTCGACTTGAGGTCCAATAGAAATTCGCGTTTTCACGGTTGGAGATTCGCTCATCGCCAGATCGACTTCTTTCAAAATGCTTTGATCTCCAACAGCCACAATTGCCTTGATTTCGGCAGAATTATTTCGATAAACGATATCTTTCTTTTTTAACAGGTGAGTAGCCGGAATGCATGCTGCTCCCAGCTTATGCAATGCAATAATCGAAAACCAAAACTCAAATCTTCGTTTCAAAATCAGCATCACTTTGTCGCCCCGCCCAATTCCCAACGATTGAAAATACGACGCTGTTTGGTCACTGTACTTTTTCATGTCAGCGAACGTAAAATCTCGGTGCTCGCCCCGATCGTTTGTCCATACCAAAGCTAATTTATCAGGCTCAATGCGAGCATATTCGTCAACAACATCATATCCAAAGTTAAAATTACCCGGAACTTGAATTTCCAGCTTATTATTAAAGTCAGAGAGCGTGTCGAAGTCTGTCTTTTTTAAAAATTTCTCACTCAATATCATACTAACGTTTTAAAAGGCACTACAATCAATTCCTCTACCCTTCCCTTTAAAAATTTTAAAATATCACACACCGGCGTGCATTCAATTTCAAGAAAAAAAATACATTAAGACACCCGTCAACTGCTCAATAATTGGCAATATCTTGATATCCTCAGTCCTTCAGGTTCTGTTAAAAGGAAAGTCAAGAAATTATTTACTTTAAGGTCGCCCAAAATTAACAATTATATCCTGAATTAAACCCCGAAATTATCTGCTGCAAAGAAACCCACTAAGAACAAAAGTGTTAATCATTTAAATTCAGTTCCCTAAAATAAACAGGATCCTTTTGAGACTAAAGAGAAGAGGCTGTCCAAAAACAAATGGACAGCCTCTTCTCTTAATGCAGTAATTTTTTCTATCCCAAAAACGAGATCAAAACACCAGCAGCAACGGCCGAACCAATTACTCCTGAAATATTACTGGCCATACAATATTGTAGTACGTGATTCTTTGAATCGTACTTCAGTGCAATTTCATTGGCCACACGAGATGCCATTGGAACAGCACTTAATCCGGTAGCTCCAATTAGCGGATTGATCTTTTTCTTTGCGATCAGGTTATAAACTTTCACAGCAAAGATTCCGCCTGCAATTGAGATCGCGAAAGCTATAAAACCACCTACGATGATCATAATCGTCTGCGTATTCAAAAATACCTCAGCCGACATCGTCGCTCCCACAGTAAGCCCAAGGAAGATGGTTGCTGTGTTCATAATGGAACCTGTTGCTGCATCTGACAAACGAGCAACAGTTACACCGACTTCTTTTATCAGGTTACCAAAAAGCAACATGCCGAGCAGTGGCACGGAGGATGGCACAAATATGGAGATCACAATTCCCAACACGATAGGAAATGCAATTTTCACTGCTTTCAGGTTCTTAATCTTCCGCTTGGCAGGATATAGTTTATCCATCTCCTTCATATTAATTCGCAATTCCTTCTCGGAACATAATACCCGGGTAACCAGAGGAACAATTACGGGCACTAAAGCCATGTACGAATACGCGGCAATTGCAATAGGTCCCAGTAAATGAGGAGCAAGCATAATGGTTGTATAAATAGCCGTCGGCCCATCAGCACCACCAATAATACCCAGCGAAGCTGCTTCTGCAGGAGTGAACCCAATAGCAATGGCGGTAATTAACACCGAAAAAATTCCTATTTGAGCTGCAGCTCCAAAGAAAGCCAGACGCAGGTTTCTCAACATCGGTCCAAAGTCGGTTAAAGCACCGACTCCCATAAAAATAATAGGCGGTAAAAATCCCGTTTTTATTAGCGAATAATACAGGAAATTCATAATTCCATGATCATGCGCAATTTCAAAAAGGTTTTTATAGTGATGTTCATCAATTTGGATATTCTCCGCTGAAACAACTGCCATACCTCCTCCAGGAAGGTTTGCTAAAATTAATCCGAACGCAATTGGTATTAACAACAGAGGCTCATACTTTTTCTTTATACCCAGGTATAAAAGCAAAGCTCCGATTACTAACATCAAAATTGTTCCGGGTCCATTAACAATCTCCTGGATGGCAGTCATTTGATAGAGTTTCTCTATTATAGACATATTCAGGATTTTCTGTTATTGGATTTTTACTAAAACGTCGTCTTCTTCAACTTCGGAACCAGTGGCAAATGCAACTTCAACTACTTTACCTGACACATCGGATTTTATAGCGTTAAAAGTTTTCATTGCTTCAACGTAACCAATCAAATCGCCGACTTTAATCTCATCGCCGACTTTAATAGCCGTTTCCGAGCTTTCTTTTGTTAGGTAGAACTTTCCTTCAAGTGGGGCCAAAATCTCTTTTGCGCTTCCATTAACGGTTGGCGCGGGCGCCGAAGCAGGTGCTTTTTCTGGTGACGCAGGCGCAGCCGATTCAACTGTTCCATTCTCCCCATAGGCAACTGACACTTTGAATTTTTCTCCGTCAACGTCCACAATCATTGATGATGGATTGAAATTAGCCGCAGGAGATGCTGCAGGCGCTTCTTCTTTTTTCGTTCCTTCCAACAAGCCAGCACCTTCTTCTCGTTTTTTAGCCAAATCAGCTTCAAAAGCTTTTTTAGCTTCACCTGACTTGTACGCGCGATATTGCTCCGGATGCATGGCTAATTCGAACAATTCTTCATCGTCCTTACCATAATCCCATCCCTTTTCGTCCATTTCCTTTTTGAATGTATTCAATGCGTCAGGAAATAAACTCTGTGGCGTATCTGTAAATTTTTCTTTTCCTTGTTCTTTTGCTAATGCTTTAAGTTCCGGAGCCAATTCGCCAGGCAATTCGCCAGCTTTGCCCATTAGCATGTCCCAAACATTGTCAGCAATCATCGTCCAGCGTTCCTTGCCTTTTTCAAGCTGCATAACATTCATTAGCGCAAGGTTTTTGACATATTGGCTATACGGAGTTACCAACGGAGGATAACCTACTTTTGGCCAAATGAATTCAACTTCGTTGAACAGTTTAACCAATAAATCATCTTGTGTCAATGTTGGTTTATTGTTCTTCGTTTTCCACTTGTTAATGCTTGCAAGGTTATTTTCAAGATCAGCCATTAATGATCCCATCATTCCTCCAGGAAGACCTGGTCCGATCAACAGTGAGTTCATGAAGCGATTTTTTGGATTAATGTAGTATCCAAGAAAATCATTTATGAAACTTTGAGTTAAGCTACGCACTTTCATATAGGCGTCCATATTGATCTCCGGGACGTCAAAGCCCGCATCTTTTAACATTGCATGAACAGCTAACAAATCAACATGTCCTGTTCCCCATGAAAGTGGTTCCATGGCAACATCTATGTACTCAACACCTGCACGACAAACTTCCAGGATTGATGCCATGGCAAAGCCTGGTCCCGAGTGAGAGTGATATTGGATTGGGATTTCAGGATATTTCTTTTTGATACCTGTGACAATTTTACCCAGCCATGCCGGGCGTGCGATTCCTGCCATATCTTTCAAGCAAATTTCATCGGCACCACCTTTTATCAACTTATCAGCCAATTTCACGTAATAATCTACCGTATGAACTTCAGAATAAGTTAAACTTAGCGCGGCTTGCGCAATCATTCCACCTTCTTTGGCATATTTAATTGAATCAAGAATGTTGCGGGCGTCATTCAATCCATCAAAAGGGCGGGTAATATCTGTTCCCTGAGCCTTTTTCACCTTGTACATCATTTTTCGAACATCAGCCGGAACGGGGCTCATGCGAAGGCCGTTTAACGATCGATCCAACATATGTGTTTGGATACCGGCATCATTAAATGGTTGGGTCCACTTACGGACTGCATTATTTGGGTTCTCTCCAAAAAGCAAATTAATTTGCTCAAAACCACCACCATTTGTCTCCACTCGGGCAAAACATCCCATTTCAATGATGTGCGGTGCGACTTTTACTAATTGATCTACCCGTGGCAGGTATTTTCCTGACGACTGCCACATATCCCGGTAGAGCAAAGAAAATTTGATTTTTCTCTTTTCCATAAGGCTATAATAATTTTATATGGTTTTTTATTGGTTTGCTACAAAGTTTGGATTGAAAAACGCTTAAAGCTTTTCAATTTTTGTAACATGTCCTTTCCCTTCAGTAACTGTCTTTACAGCTGAAACAATAGCTACAACTTTTTTGCGATTGAACTCAGTTGCCTGGCTGGCTACTTGTTGAACTTTCTTACTTACTTCTTCGGGGAGGTATTTATTGACAAAACGTATAATCAAATTACCAATTAAAACAACTAACGACAGAATTAGAAACACGGTAATCATTCCTATTCCCATCAATTGCAATGCAAATCCTAAGTCACTCATCTTTTCAATATTTTTTTAAAAAATTCTTCCCATGATATGGATCGATAACAATGATACCAATTTTTTAACCGAACAAAAATGTTTAAAAATATATGCGAAATACAATTATTAATTAATTAACATTGATTTTTATCATTTCGAAATCCATCAATACATATAAGCATACAGCCAAGCAACAAACATTCTCAAATCCCAATAGCAGAGACGAAGCCAGGGGATTTTATCATTTAATAATTTTCAGAAAATAATAGTTTTTTATCGCTTTTTAGACCTGCTTTTCTCAGCCTCCATAAAGTTAAACTTATCCACGACAAATACGTTGAATATCATCACTCTTCTTTTAGGGCTGCTTTTACTTTACAAACCAACATGTTTTATTCTTAAAACTTAACTATATTCACTATCAATCTAATTAAATCAACTAAAATGAAGAATCAGACTAAACGTTCGATTTCACGAAGACGTTTTCTTAACACGGCAGCCATTGGAATGGCCGGCATTACTTTTTTACCTTCAATAAATGCGTGTACATCAAAAAATGCGGCAGATGACAGTATTCGCCTTGGCTTTATTGGTATGGGACGACAATCTATATTCCTTTTAAATGGATTCATGCAAGTTCCGAAAGTTCGTGTTGTTGCAGGGTGCGACGTGTACGGACGCAAACGTCAGCGTTTTGAAAACATCGTAAATGAATTCAACACAAATAATAGCATTGAAGAGGAAGTAAAAACCTACGAGAGATACGAAGATTTACCTCAGCGTGACGACATTGATGCCGTTGTAATTGCTGTACCCGACCATGCCCATGCAATGATAGCCATTGCTGCTTGCCAAGCAGGAAAAGATGTTTATTTGGAAAAGCCAATGACCTTTACCATTAAAGAAGGACAGGAGCTAAAACGAGTAGTTCGCGAAACGAACCGGATCTTAGGCATTGGAAGCCAGCAACGGTCAGACCCTAGATTTCAGCATGCTGTTAAAATGGTTCAGTCCGGCAGGTTAGGAAAAATGCAAAAAGTAAATGCCTATGTTGGTGCTCCGCCAACACCTTACGATCTACCGAAGGAATCTGTTCCGGAAGATTTAAATTGGAATCGTTGGTTGGGACCACTACCTGACGATATTCATTTCAATAATGAGTTGAATCCACCAATTTCGCTTGATCCGGTCGAAAATGAAAAAATATGGGGTGCTTGGCGCTGGTACAAAGAAATGGGTGGCGGCTTCACAACCGACTGGGGAGCTCATATGTTTGACATTGCTCAATGGGGACTCGGAATGGATCGAAGCGGACCGGTAGAAATATCTCCGATAGGTGATGGCACTGAATTCATGATGTTTAAATATGCAGATGGGGTTGTTATGACCTCGGAACCATTTGATGAGAAATTAACCAAAGGGGTGAAGTTTTGGGGAGAAGATGGCTGGATTGAGGTATCACGTGGTCATTATTTGGCTTCTGATGACTCATTATTACCTCCCGAATCAGCAAGTGCCGTTGATGATGACACTCCCTATGAGACTAAAATTCCTCATCAAATCAACTTCATCGAAGCTGTCAAAAACCGGGTTGACCCAATCGTTCCGGTAGAAATTGGACACAGTTCGTGTACCGTTTGTACATTAGGCAATATTGCCTGTGACCTAAAACGCACAATTAAATGGAATCCCGAAACTGAAACCTTTGTAGATGATGAAGATGGAGAGGCAACTGCTAAATTGCATTACCATTATCGTGATGGATGGAATTTACTGTAGTGTTTAAATATTTCTTTCTTGAAGCTGTCTTGCATAAGGCAGCTTTTTTTTACGCAAAAAAAAAATCGAACCTATTATCAAGCACAAAGTTTTACGAAACCACAGGTCATAATTGAGAGTACATAAAAGAAAACCACAAATAAAAAGGAGGTAATTATGTCTGAAAGCGTTTATAAAATTGTAGAACTGGTTGGCACCAGCAGTGAATCATGGGAAAAAGCAGCTGCAAATGCTATTTCCAAAGCAGCTGGATCGCTACGTGATTTGCGTATAGCAGAAGTATCCGCTATGGATATGCACATCAACGACGGCAAAATTGAAAGCTATCGTACGAAAGTGAAGGTGTCGTTCAAGTTTGACGGACATCATTAAAAATCACAACAGATCTAAAAATCTGCTTACAGGATGGAAGAACAACTTTCATCCTGTAAGCATACGGAGAGAAAAATGAAGCTAAAAATCAGTTCTCAACCATCCAAGTAGTGCGAATAATTTAGTGTCATGTTTCGAGTCTTTAACAATTTGTGATAGAAGCGAAACCGAATATATCAAATAGGTCCGTGACCTTAAGCCTTTAATGTAATTCCGTATTGCAGATCTTGTCAAAGATTAACAAAAGTCCTCGATTTCCAACAGTTAAAGGCAAAAAAAAGCCGCTTCGAAAAAATCGAAACGGCTTTAAATATTATAAGTAAGAATTAAGCTTCAGCTGTTGGTCCTCCAAAGTTCATCGGTGGAACCATTGGATTGCCACCGCTAACTTTTATTGACCCATGTTGTTTCTCAAACTTGTCAACATTGTCCTGCAAAGCTAACAAAAGACGTTTTGCATGTTCCGGAGTGAGAATCACCCTGGATTTAACGTTCGCCTTTGGAACTCCCGGCATTATGCGTACAAAGTCGAGAACAAACTCTGAACTGGAGTGAGTAATAATAGCCAGGTTCGAGTATGTTCCCTGAGCCACTTCTTCACTCAACTCAATGTTCATCTGATTTTTATTCTTATTTTCTGACATAATTAATTCTCCTAATTTTGACGTTCAGTTTCCTTCACATCAACGATTCGATCATACTCTTCGCGAGATCCAACTACCAAATTCTTGTATTCTTTCAATCCAGTACCTGCAGGAATCAGGTGACCACAAATAACGTTTTCTTTCAATCCGTCTAAGTAATCAACTTTTCCCTGAATAGCTGCCTCGTTCAATACTTTGGTTGTTTCCTGGAATGATGCAGCAGACAACCAACTGCGTGTTTGAAGTGCGGCACGTGTAATACCTTGGAGAATTTGACTTGATGTTGCTGGAATCGCATCACGAGATTCAACGATTTTCTTGTCTTTACGACGTAGAACTGAGTTTTCATCTCGTAAACGACGTGCAGTAACAATCTGCCCAGCACGCAACTCCGAATCACCCGGATCAACGACAACCTTCTTGGCGTAAATCCAGTCATTTTCATGAGCGAATTCGTTCTTGTCAACAATTTGCTTCTCGAGGAAGCGAGTATCACCAGAATCAATGATTTCAACTTTACGCATCATTTGACGAATAATCACCTCATAGTGCTTATCGTTAATACGCACACCCTGCATCCGGTAAACGTCCTGTACTTCGTTCAAAATATAATCCTGAACAGCAGTAGGTCCTTTAATCGCCAGGATGTCAGAAGGCGTAATTGCACCATCAGACAATGAAATACCAGCTCGAATGTAATCATTCTCTTGCACCAGAATCTGTTTAGAGAGTGGTACCAGATATTTTTTCACTTCGCCGCCTCGTGATGTTACGATAATTTCGCGGTTACCACGTTTAATTTTACCGAATGAGATCTCTCCATCAATTTCAGAAACAACAGCTGGGTTAGATGGGTTACGAGCCTCAAACAACTCGGTTACACGTGGAAGACCACCGGTAATATCACCTGCTTTTCCTGAAGCGCGAGGTATTTTAACCAATACCTGACCGGCTGTAATGGTATCTCCATCACTTACTGAAATGTGTCCGCCTACCGGCAAGTTATAAGTACGAATCACGTCACCACTTTCGTCAAGGACTTTTAATGATGGGTTTTTCGTTTTATCACGGGTTTCAATAATTACTTTCTCTTTATAACCGGTTTGTTCATCCGACTCTTCGCGGAAAGTAACTCCGTCGATCAAAGCTTCGAATGCAACTTTACCTTTAAATTCAGAAATAATTACCCCGTTATATGGATCCCATTCACAAATCTTTTGTCCTTTAGTTACTTCTTGTCCATTCTCGATGTACAATTTCGAACCATAAGGAATGCTATGATTTGACAGTGGGATTCGAGTATTTTTATCAATAATTTTCAATTCTGCCAAACGTCCGATCACGATTGAGGTCTTATCTCCGGTTTCGTCCTTCGTTTCCACTGTACGAAGCTCTTCGATTTCAGCAATACCGTCATAACGAGACTCAACCATCGACTGAGATGAAATGTTACCAGCAATACCACCAACGTGGAAAGTACGAAGTGTCAACTGAGTACCAGGCTCGCCGATCGACTGTGCAGCAATTACACCAACAGCTTCACCGCGTTGAGCAAGATTACCTGTTGCCAAATTTCGTCCGTAACATTTACTACAGACACCATTTTTGGCCTCACATGTTAATACTGAACGAATTTCAACACTCTCAATTGGCGAGTCTTCAATTTTCTGCGAAATTTCTTCAGATATTATCTCTCCTGAAGAAATAATTAAATCTCCGGTAAGAGGATGATAAACATCGTGAACCGTAGTCCGACCGATAACACGCTCAGAAAGCGATGCGACAATTTCTTCGTTATTCTTGATAGCAGAAGCGATCAGTCCACGCAACGTGCCACAATCTTCATCGGCCACAATCACATCTTGCGAAACATCGACCAAACGACGAGTCAGATACCCTGCATCGGCTGTTTTCAGGGCGGTATCCGCCAAACCTTTACGAGCACCGTGAGTAGAAATAAAGTACTCCAATACGGAAAGGCCTTCTTTGAAGTTTGCCAAAATCGGATTCTCAATAATCTGCGCTCCTGTAGAACCGGACTTTTGAGGTTTAGCCATCAGTCCACGCATTCCACAAAGCTGACGAATCTGCTCTTTAGAACCACGGGCACCGGAGTCAAGCATCATATACACAGAGTTGAAACCCTGTCTATCAGTACTCAACGTTTTCATTACCGAGCTAGTCAGCTTGGCATTGGCATGGGTCCAGACATCAATCACCTGATTGTATCTTTCATTATTGGTAATGAATCCCATGTTATAGTTGGCCATCACTTCTTCGACTTCCTGATAACCGGCTTCAACAATACCAACTTTATCTTCCGGAATAATAACGTCGTTTAGGTTGAACGACAGACCACCATGATAAGCAGCCTTATAACCCAAATCTTTCATATCATCCAGGAATCGTACAGTAGTCGCGTTTCCAGCTTTTTTGAAAATATCGGAAATAATTGTACGTAATGACTTCTTTGTCAACAACTCGTTGATATAACCAGCTTCACGAGGAACCACCTGATTAAATAACACACGTCCTACAGTGGTTTCAACGATATGTTTGAAGTACTCACCATTATCATCAACATCTTCCACTTTTACTTTAATAATGGTGTGCTTTTCTAAACGGCCTTCGTTGTAAGCAATAATAACTTCCTCTGATGAGTAAAAAGTCATTCCTTCACCGATAGCACCCTCACGTGGTTTTGTCATATAATACAGACCCAAAACCATATCCTGAGAAGGTACGGTAATAGGAGCACCATTCGCAGGGTTTAGTAAGTTATGAGAAGCCAACATCAACAACTGTGTTTCCAAGATTGCAGCATTCCCCAATGGCAAGTGAACCGCCATCTGGTCACCATCGAAGTCGGCATTGAAACCGCTACAAACCAATGGATGTAATTGAATCGCCTTTCCTTCGATCAATACAGGTTGGAATGCCTGGATTGACAAACGGTGAAGGGTGGGTGCACGGTTAAGCATCACCGGGTGTCCTTTCAATACGTTTTCAAGGATATCCCAAACCACCGGATCTTTACGATCAACAATCTTTTTAGCAGACTTAACAGTTTTTACAATACCACGTTCAATCAACTTACGAATGATAAATGGTTTGTAAAGCTCTGCAGCCATATCTTTTGGAAGACCACACTCATGCAGTTTCAACGTTGGTCCTACAACGATTACAGAACGAGCAGAATAGTCAACACGCTTACCCAACAAGTTTTGACGGAAACGACCTTGCTTTCCTTTCAACGAATCAGAAAGTGATTTCAAGGCACGATTATTTTCCGTTTTAACAGCATTCGATTTACGCGAGTTGTCAAATAATGAATCAACTGCTTCCTGAAGCATCCTCTTCTCATTACGAAGAATTACTTCGGGTGCTTTGATTTCGATTAATCGTTTCAACCGGTTATTACGGATAATAACACGACGGTATAGGTCATTCAAATCGGAAGTAGCAAACCGGCCACCATCCAATGGCACCAACGGACGTAAATCCGGTGGAATTACAGGAACAACTTTTACAATCATCCATTCCGGACGGTTGATATTTTTGCTCGCACGGAAAGCTTCAACAACCTGCAAACGTTTTAAAGCTTCGTTTTTACGTTGTTGCGATGTTTCGGTGCTGGCTTTATGTCTTAAATCATACGAAAGTTCATCCAGCTCGATACGCTCAAGCAAACCATAAAGTGCTTCAGCTCCCATTTTGGCAATGAACTTATTAGGATCGTCATCATCCAAATATTGATTTTCTTTTGGAAGCGTATCCAAAATATCCAGATACTCTTCTTCCGTTAGGAAATCCAATTTCTTAATTCCATCCTGGCCTTTAATTCCCGGTTGGATTACAACATATCTTTCGTAATAAATAATCGTATCTAGCTTCTTAGTTGGTAATCCAAGTAAGTAACCAATTTTGTTTGGTAATGATTTGAAATACCAAATATGCGCCACAGGAACAACTAATGAGATGTGGCCCATGCGCTCGCGTCGTACTTTCTTTTCAGTTACTTCAACTCCACAACGGTCACATACGATCCCCTTGTAACGAATACGCTTATATTTACCACAATGACACTCATAGTCTTTTACTGGCCCGAAAATCCGCTCACAGAACAAACCATCTCTCTCTGGTTTATAAGTTCTGTAGTTAATGGTTTCGGGTTTTAGTACCTCTCCGTGCGAACGTTCTAAGATCTCTTCAGGAGAAGAAAGACTAATCGCTATTTTGGCAAAATTACTTTTAACTTTATTGTCTTTTCTGAATGCCATATATCGATGTATATTTAAATCAAGTTAATAATAGGACTGCGGTGTACACCAGAAGTTAATCCAATGTAACACTCAAGCCAAGTCCGCGTAATTCGTGGAGCAATACATTCAATGATTCAGGAATGCCTGCTTGTGGCATTGGTTCTCCTTTTACAATTGATTCATATGCTTTAGCACGACCCAGTACATCATCCGACTTCACGGTCAGAATTTCCTGAAGGATATGAGAAGCACCAAAGGCTTCAAGTGCCCAAACTTCCATCTCTCCAAAACGCTGCCCTCCAAATTGTGCTTTACCACCGAGAGGCTGCTGCGTAATTAATGAGTATGGTCCGATGGAACGAGCATGCATTTTATCTTCAACCATGTGCCCCAGTTTCAACATATAGATAATTCCTACGGTTGCTGGCTGGTCAAATCGTTCTCCGGTTTCCCCATCATGCAAATATGCTTTTCCGTAAGCTGGTACACCTGCTTTGTCGGTGTATGCAGTTACTTCTTCAAGACTTGCACCATCGAAAATCGGAGTGGCAAACTTCAATCCTAGTTCTTTACCTGCCCATCCAAGAACAGTTTCGTAAATCTGTCCAAGGTTCATACGCGATGGTACACCTAATGGATTCAGAACAATATCAACAGGAGTACCATCAGCAAGGAAAGGCATATCTTCATCACGAACAATACGTGATACAATACCCTTGTTACCGTGTCGTCCCGCCATTTTATCTCCAATTTGCAGTTTACGTTTTTTCGCAACGTAAACTTTTGCCAATTGAATAATTCCGGCTGGAAGCTCATCTCCAATGGTTACGTTGTAACGTTTACGACGAGCAACGGCCTCATGTTCCTTGTATTTTTGGATATAATTAACAATTAGTCTGAAAATCAAATCATTCTTCGACTGATCGGTAGTCCACTTGCTAGGGTTAACTGTCAAAAAGTCTATTTCCTGAATTTGTTTCAAAGTGAACTTAACACCTTTCGCAATAATATCACCCCCGTAATAATCTTTTACACCTTGGCTGGTTTTACCATTCACCATGCTGAAAAGCTTATCTTCCAGTTTCGCTCTCAATGCACTTACTGCGCGTTCAAGTTCTTCATCAATTTGATCAAGCAATGGCTTAGTAGCCGCTTTACCCTTTTTATCTTTTACAACTCGCGAGAATAGCTTTTTATCGATAACAACACCTTTTAATGACGGAGAAGCTTTCAACGAAGCATCTTTTACATCACCGGCTTTATCACCAAAGATAGCACGAAGTAATTTTTCTTCAGGTGAAGGGTCTGATTCTCCTTTTGGGGTAATCTTACCAATCATGATATCTCCCGGTTTAACATTCGCACCAACGCGAATCAAACCAGCTTCATCGAGGTTGCGAGTGGCCTCTTCGCTAACATTTGGTATATCGGAAGTAAATTCTTCAACACCACGTTTTGTATCACGAACTTCAAGAGAATACTCATCTACGTGAATTGAAGTAAAAATATCTTCGCGAACTACTCGCTCCGAAATCACAATTGCATCCTCGTAGTTATATCCCTGCCATGGCATAAAGGCAACTTTCAGGTTACGTCCTAGAGCTAATTCACCACCTTGGGTAGCATATCCCTCAGTCAGCACCTGACCTTTAGTTACACGCTGTCCTTTACCTACAATTGGCTTAAGATCAAGCGTTGATCCTTGGTTCGTTTTTTGATATTTTGGTAATTTGTATGAAACGACTTCCGGCTCGAAACTAACGAACTTCTCGTCATCGCTCATATCATATCGAACAATCACTTCATTAGCATCAACATACTCAATTACTCCCTCACCTTTAGCTGAAACGAGAACGCGTGAATCGCGAGCAGCACTACCCTCTAAACCTGTTCCTACAATAGGAGCTTCAGGTCTCAACAATGGTACTGCCTGGCGCATCATATTCGATCCCATCAATGCACGGTTCGCATCATCATGCTCCAGGAAAGTAATCAACGAAGCTGCAACTGATGCAATCTGGTTAGGACCAACGTCCATCAACTGAACTTCTTCTTTTTCAACAACAGGATAGTCACCTTCAAGACGTGATTTAACTTTCTGATTGACGAAGTAACCTTCGTCATCGATCGGTGCATTTGCCTGTGCAATTATTTTTCCTTCTTCCTCTTCCGCTGTCAGGTAAACAACACCATCTTCAGATAAATCAACCTGTCCGTTCTCGACCTTACGATACGGAGTAGAAATAAATCCTAAGTCAGTTACTTTAGCAAAAACGCATAATGAAGAAATCAGACCAATGTTTGGTCCCTCTGGAGTTTCAATCGGACAAAGACGTCCGTAGTGAGTAAAGTGAACGTCACGCACCTCGAAACCTGCACGCTCACGCGACAGACCTCCAGGTCCCAGAGCAGACATACGACGTTTGTGTGTCATCTCCGCCAATGGATTCGTTTGATCCATAAACTGAGATAGGGCATTGGTTCCGAAGAATGAATTAATAACCGATGACAAGGTTTTTGAATTGATCAAATCAATTGGAGTAAAAACCTCATTATCTCGAACATTCATTCGCTCACGAATAGTCCGGGCCATACGTGCTAATCCAACACCAAATTGGTTATACATCTGTTCGCCAACTGTACGAACACGACGGTTACTCAAGTGGTCAATATCATCGACATCAGTTTTTGCATTAACCAGCTTGATTAAATATTTGATAATCTCTATAATATCTTCCTTGGTCAGTACTTGAGTATCCATCTCGATATTCAAGCCCAACTTCTTGTTGATACGGTAACGTCCTACTTCTCCTAAGTCGTAACGTTTTTCAGAGAAAAATAATTTATCAATTACATCGCGTGCAGTTGCTTCGTCTGGCGGTTCAGCATTACGCAACTGACGGTAAATATGTAAAACTGCTTCTTTTTCCGAGTTACACGGGTCTTTTTGAAGCGTATTATATATAATCGCAAAGTCTTGTAGATTCTGATCTTCTTTATGCAACAAAATTGTTTTGGTGCCAGAGTCCAGAATTTCTTCAATATGATCATTTTCAATGACGGTTTCGCGGTCGATGACCACTTCATTCCGTTCAATCGAAACAACCTCACCGGTATCTTCATCAACAAAGTCTTCAACCCAGGTTTTCAAAACACGGGCTGCTAACTTTCTTCCTACTACTTTCTTTAAACCGGATTTGGATACTTTAATTTCATCAGCCAATCCGAATATTTCGAGAATATCTTTATCGCTTTCGTATCCAATGGCCCGCAACAATGTGGTTACAGGTAATTTCTTTTTACGGTCGATGTAAGCAAACATCACCGAATTGATGTCGGTTGCAAACTCGATCCATGACCCTTTAAATGGAATAATACGTGCCGAATAAAGCTTTGTACCGTTAGCGTGCAAACTTTGCCCGAAGAAAACCCCCGGAGAACGATGTAGCTGCGAAACAACAACACGTTCGGCTCCGTTAATAACGAAAGTTCCTCTTTCAGTCATGTAAGGAACAGTTCCCAGATACACATCCTGAATAACCGTGTCAAAATCTTCGTGCTCAGGATCAGTACAGTACAACTTTAATTTTGCCTTAAGCGGAACGCTAAAGGTTAAACCTCGTTCAATACATTCTTCAATCGCGTACCTTGGCGGGTCAACCTGGTAGTCTAGAAATTCAAGAACGAAATTATTTCGAGTATCCGTGATTGGAAAGTTTTCTTCGAAAACCTTGTATAGGCCTTCAACGGTTCTGTTTTCAGGAGTTGTTACCAACTGAAAGAAATCGATGAATGACTTTACTTGAACTTCCAGGAAATCAGGATAATCAAATTTAGTTTTTGTGGAAGAGAAACTAATTCTCTGATTTTCAGTATTTAACGACATGTATCAACAAAATTAAGTGAACTTAATACATCAATATACAAAAAGGCTTAGAACCCCACTTATGTGAGGTTCTAAACCATTATTCAGACCATTCTTAAAGGTCTTAAGTCTCTTATTTAAGTTCAACTTCAGCTCCAGCTTCTTCTAACTGACTTTTTAATGCTTCTGCTTCGTCTTTTGAAACTTTTTCTTTGATTGCTTTAGGTGCTTCGTCTACAACAGCTTTTGCTTCTTTAAGACCTAAGCCAGTCAATTCTTTAACTAACTTCACAACTGCAAGTTTTGAACCACCAGCTGCTTTTAAGATTACGTCGAATTCAGTTTGCTCAGCAGCTTCAGCTTCTTCACCACCACCAGCGGCAGGTCCAGCTACAGCTACAGCAGCTGCTGCAGGTTCGATTCCATATTCTTCTTTTAAAATGTCAGCTAATTCATTGACGTCTTTTACAGTCAAGTTTACTAACTCTTCTGCAAGTGCTTTTAAATCTGCCATTTCTTCTTAATTTTTATGCTATAAAATTGTAACTAAATTTATTCTTTTTCTGAAAGTGTCTGAAGGATTCCATGAATTTTGTTTCCTCCTGATTGCAATTGACCAATAACTGTTTTCATTGGTGATTGTAACAGGGCAACCAAATCTCCAAGTAATTCATCCTTAGACTTAATTGTTGATAATGCTTCTAATTGGTTTTCGCCAACATAAACTGATTCTTCAACATAAGCAGCCTTCAATAATGGCTTTTTATGTATTTTTGAGAACTCTTTAATCAGTTTAGCCGGAGTATTTCCAACTTCACAAAACATGATTGAAGTATTACCTTTGAGAGAGTCGAAAAGCTCGTCTGTATTCTTTTCAGAATTTTCTAACGCTTTTCTTAATAGTGTATTCTTAACTACAACCAGCTTTACATCTTTGGTAAAACATAGGCGCCTTAAACTACTAGAGTCTTCTGCATTAAGGTCAGCAATATCCGCCAGGTAAAAGTGATTGTAAGAATTGATCTGCTCAGTCAGATTGTCAATAATCGTTAATTTTTCTGATCTTTTCATCTTGCAATATTTTACTAGTCAGTAACTGACTTTAATTCGACTTGAATTCCAGGACTCATTGTGCTTGACAGGGAAATACTTTTAACGTAAGTTCCTTTCGCTGCAGTCGGTTTCAATTTGACAATGGTGTTGATAAACTCATGGGCATTTTCAACAATCTTTTCAGCAGTAAAGGAAACTTTACCAATTGAAGTGTGAATAATACCAAATTTATCTACTTTAAAATCAATTTTACCTTGTTTAACTTCACCGACAGCTTTGCCAATATCCATAGTCACGGTTCCGCTTTTTGGATTAGGCATCAAGCCTCTGGGTCCTAAAACCCGACCTAACGGGCCAACCTTTCCCATAACTGGAGGCATGGTAATTACCACATCGAAATCAGTCCATCCGCCTTTGATTTTCTCGATGTACTCATCAAGACCAACAAAGTCAGCACCAGCTTCTTTGGCTTCTGCCTCTTTGTCAGGCGTAACCAACGCTAATACACGGACTTCTTTACCAGTTCCATGGGGTAAGGATACAACGCCTCTAACCATCTGATTGGCTTTTCTCGGGTCTACTCCTAAACGGACATCAATATCAACTGACGCATCAAACTTTGTAAAAGTAATTTCCTTCAGCAAAGATGCAGCATCAGATAGTGAATATATTTTATCCTTTTCAAGTTTCTCCTGAGCAAGCTTTCTATTTTTTGTAATTCTGCCCATTTTTAAAATTTTAATTAGTTATTTGATGGAAATTGACCTGTTACGTTAATTCCCATGCTTCTGGCAGTACCAGCAACCATTTTCATAGCAGACTCCACTGTGAAACAGTTTAAATCAGACATTTTAGATTCTGCAATCTTTTTTACCTGATCCCAGCTTACTTTACCCACTTTTTTAACATGTGGTTCAGCTGATCCTGATTTCAATTTAGCGGCTTCGAGCAATTGAATGGCCACTGGGGGTTGTTTAATTACAAAATCAAACGATTTATCCGCATAAACAGTAATAATTACAGGAAGCACCTTACCAGCCTGGTCTTGTGTCCGCCCGTTAAACTGTTTGCAGAACTGCATGATATTAACCCCTTTGGCACCTAATGCTGGTCCTACCGGAGGTGAAGGGTTAGCTGCACCCCCCTTAATTTGTAACTTAATTAATCCAGCAACTTCTTTAGCCATAATAAAATCAATAAAAATTTAACTACTCCTTTTCAACTTGCATAAAGCTAAGTTCCAAGGGTGTTTTACGTCCAAAAATTTTGACCATCACTTTCAACTTCTTCTTCTCCTCATTGATTTCTTCAATGATTCCGTTGAATCCGTTAAAAGGACCATCAGTAACTTTCACAGTTTCACCAACAACATAAGGAATGTTCATTTCCTCGTCATTTTCAGCCATTTCATCAACCCTACCTAAGATACGGTTAACTTCAGTCTGACGCATTGGTACAGGATCTCCTCCTTTGGTGTCACCTAAGAATCCGATCACGTTGGTAATACTTTTCAACATGTGTGGAATCTCACCTACCAGAGCAGCCTCTAACAAAAGATAACCAGGAAAGAAGTTACGCTCTTTGCTCACCTTTTTCCCGTTACGGATTTGATAGACCTTTTCAGTTGGAATTAGTACCTGTGAAACATACTCTTGAAGCCCAGCATTTGCAATTTCGCTTTCGATATATTCTTTTACCTTCTTTTCTTTCCCACCAATAGTCCTAAGAACATACCATTTTTTTACAATTTCGCTCATGTAGTTTCTCCAATCGTATTAATAAAATAAACTGTACACAAAGTTCATAATGTTCTCAAAAGAGATGTCCATTACGAATACAACAAGTGCTATAATAAAGGAAGCAACCATAACGATAAATGCACTGTTTTGCAACTCTTTCCAAGTTGGCCAAGAAACTTTATGAACAAGCTCATTATAAGCTTCTTCTAAGTATAGTTTAAGTTTCATCAATATTGTGTTTTAAGTTGTCAGATGGCAGGAAATCGAACCTACTTTATAAAAGCATAAAAAACTCCCTAGTGAGTTTCATCCGTAAAGAGTCCCGAACCCTTCGGTCCGGGACATCCTACTTCTTATTTTTTCTTGTATTATTCTACAATTTCAGTTACCTGACCAGCACCTACTGTACGTCCACCTTCGCGGATTGCAAAACGTAGACCAGTATTCAATGCCACTGGATAAATCAAGCTTACGTTGATTGTTACGTTATCGCCAGGCATTACCATTTCGCGTCCTTCTTCTAATGTAATCTCGCCAGTTACGTCAAGCGTACGCAGGTAGAACTGAGGACGGTATTTATTATGGAATGGAGTGTGACGTCCACCTTCTTCTTTTTTCAATACATAAACCTCAGCTTTAAACTTTGTGTGAGGAGTGATTGAACCTGGTTTAGCCAAAATCTGTCCACGTTTGATTTCTTTTTTGTCAACACCACGAAGCAACAAACCAACGTTGTCACCAGCTTGACCATCATCCAAAATCTTACGGAACATCTCAACACCAGTACAAACAGTCTTACGACCTTCAGCACCTAAACCAATCAACTGAAGCTCATCACCAGTATGAACAACACCTGTTTCAATACGACCAGTAGCTACAGTACCACGACCTGTAATTGAGAATACATCCTCAACCGGCATTAAAAATGGTTTATCAATATCACGAGGAGGAAGTGGAATCCAAGTATCACAAGCATCCATCAACTCAAGAACTTTTTCTTCCCATTCTGGTTCTCCGTTAAGAGCACCAAGAGCTGAACCTTGAATAACAGGAGCATTGTCACCGTCAAATTCATAGAAATCTAATAATTCACGAATTTCCATTTCAACCAATTCCAACAATTCTGGATCTTCTACCATGTCAACTTTGTTCATGAAAACAACCAATCTTGGTACGTTTACCTGACGAGCTAACAGAATGTGTTCGCGTGTTTGTGGCATAGGACCATCAGTTGCAGCTACTACAATAATAGCTCCGTCCATCTGAGCAGCACCAGTTACCATGTTCTTAACGTAATCGGCGTGACCCGGACAATCTACGTGCGCATAGTGACGCGTAGCAGTTTGATACTCAACGTGAGCAGTATTAATAGTAATACCACGTTCTTTTTCTTCAGGAGCACTGTCGATTGAATCAAATGATTTAATCTCAGAGAAACCTTTTTTTGCTAATACTGTTGTAATAGCAGCTGTCAGGGTAGTTTTACCATGGTCAACGTGGCCAATAGTACCAATGTTCACATGGTCTTTATCCCTATTAAAATGTTCTTTAGCCATAACTCGTAATAATTATTAATTATCTTTTTTCTATTTATTTATCAGTGAGCCGAGGACGAGAATTGAACTCGTGACCTCATCCTTACCAAGGATGCGCTCTACCCCTGAGCTACCCCGGCAACGAATAATTTCGTTTTAAAAAATTGAGCGGGAGACGAGATTCAAACTCGCGACCCTTAGCTTGGAAGGCTAATGCTCTATCAGCTGAGCTACTCCCGCAAAAAACCCCGTAAATATCAGCTTCCTAATTCAGAATTCCAAATTAAAACCGCGGTTATTCGGAAACTATATTAAAAGAGTTGTGGGGAGAGCAGGATTCGAACCTACGAAGACATAAGTCAGCAGAGTTACAGTCTGCCCCAGTTGGCCGCTTTGGTATCTCCCCTACAATATTTTTAGAACGTTACGAGCCGAATCTCAGATTCGAACTGAGGACCCCGAGATTACAAATCACGTGCTCTGGCCAACTGAGCTAATTCGGCAACATCTTCTCCCCATTTTTTTGGTCAAATCAAAACCCCGGCAAACGATCAATTTCGTATGTTTACTGAGGTTTATCATGTCCAAGCCCTGACTATCCAGAGACTTGCCCAAAAAGGGTTTGCAAATGTATGAATATTTTTAAAAAACTCACAAGAATTAAAGCTTTTTTTGAAATTATTTTTCCTTCTTCTTTTCTTTGAATTTAGTAAGTTGTTTACGAATGGCATCAGCAGCTAAATCAATAGCTTCTTCAAAAGTCGCAGCTTCTTTTTTAGCAAACAAATATCCATTAGAAGGTATCGAAAGTTTGATCTCTGCCATCTTGTTATCGACTGCCTCAGGTTTGGTCACCTTTAAAATTAATTCTGCGGATATAATTCCCTCAAAAAAGGTGTCCAGTTTATTTAGCTTTTTATTTGCAAAACTGACTAATTTCTGATCTGGTGTAAAATGAACTGCATTCAAATTAATGTTCATGTTTTTTCCTCCTTTAATTTAGGCTCTCGGATGAGCTTGTTTGTAAATGCTTTGAAGTTTGTCCGTTGTTGTATGAGTATAAACCTGGGTCGCAGCAAGATTACTATGTCCCAGCAGCTCTTTAACGGCATTCAGATCCGCTCCCCGATTCAACAAATGCGTTGCAAAGCTGTGTCGAAGTACGTGCGGACTCTTTTTTTCAAGTGTTGTTACCAATGTTAGGTACTTTTTTACGACGCGATATACCAATTTCTCGTAAACCTTCTTCCCCTTTTTCGTTGCGAAGAGATATGACATTCCTTCGCCGAACTCCAATTCCCTCAAAACTAAATACTCTTCAATCAAGGTATTCAAGCTTCTTGGATAGGGTACAATTCTTTCCTTGTTGTTTTTTCCCAACACCTTTATCAGGTATTCCGAAAGAAAAATCTGCCCACGGGTTAAATTAACCAATTCTGAAAGTCGAATCCCAGCTCCATAAAACAAGCTCAGGATAAGCTTGTCGCGAACTCCTTCAAAGTCTTTCGAAAAATAACCGTCATCCAACAAATGGTGCAAGCTATTCTCGTCAACAAAAATCGGGAGCTTTTTGGGAACACGAGGTGTTATCACTCCATCAACAGGGCTTGCCGGAATAATCTCTTGCCGTAGCAAGTATTTGTAAAAAGCTTTAAGCGAAGTAACTTTTCGAGTTACCGTTTTTGCCGTTAGCCCTTGACTCATTTGATAAACCACCCAGCTTCTGATCAATTTTGTATCTACCGTTTTAACATCAAAATCCCCGACCGTACTGAAGACAAACTCTTCAAACTGATCGAGGTCTTTTTCATATGCTACAACGGTATTCTTTGAACACCTTTTCTCGAATTTCAAGTATTTCAGAAATGATTCCCGATTTGACATTTAAAAACGTCTTTTTTTATTGCAAAGGGAATCAGGCTAAAGTAATCTAGTCTTCTTCGCGTTGCAATTGTTCAATATAGATAGCCTTTTTCACTTCAGCTCTTCTTTCTACTGAAGGCTTTACATAGGCTTGTCTTCCACGTAACTCTTTGATTACGCCAGTTTTTTCAAACTTTCTCTTGAATCTCTTAAGGGCTCTTTCGATATTTTCGCCTTCTTTAACAGGAATAACGATCATATAATTTTAATTTTAAGCTGTTTAAATTTCGAGCCGCAAATTTATGAATTCTATGATAGTATTCAAATTAATCTCATAAAAAAATAAACATTTAAATCGTACTGCTCTTAATCGGCTAGTAATTAAACAACTTCAATCAGTTTTTAGTTTTCAAATAGGGGGTGATTTTTTTGAAGTCTTCCTCATTCATCAAATTGTTTGATCGTATCGTTCTAACATCTTTAATAAATCCGTTTCTCGAACGGAAGTCTACAATGGCGTTTGCCTGATCCCAGCTTACGTATGGGTGTCCTGCAATCTCAGCAGCATCTGCAAAATTAACGTTTATCTTTCGAATAGCCGTAGTGTCTATTTTCAAATACGGAAGTATGTTATTAATGGTTTCCGGTTTCAAGCCATAAACTTCATGAAGTTGCTCCAACGTATAAAAACCGCCAAGAAGTTCCCGGTACTTTACAATTCGTTTCGACAATACACTGCCAATACCACTTAACAATTTGAGATCTTTCGCTGTTGCTGAATTTATTTCAAATGTTCTTTCAATCTCAACAATAGGAGGAGCTTCTTTTACGACTGTGCCAACCTCAGCCTTCTCAGAAAAGAAGGAATTCGCGTTCTCTTTTTTTGCAATTTGCTTCTTTTTAATGGAGACATAAGGATAAACTGCCTCAAAAATAGAATCATTCATCCCATATATTTTCCGGATATCTTCAGCTTGATAAAGGCGCCCTCCTTTTTGTCGATACTTCAGTAAATTCTGCTTGACCTGATGCGGTAAGCGCAAGCTATCCAACTGAATAGAATCGATCGTATTGGGATCAAACAGAAAAAGCTTTCCGGTTTCCGGTATTTCATTTTTCTCGTTTTCCTCGAGCATCGCAATGAGCCTCTTAAACTTTTCAGGATCGGCTTCCCCGGGAGTCTCGAAATAAAAGATGAGTTGGTTGGCCAGTAGAAAAAATAAAATCAAAAATAAAAGGACAAGCAAGCCACGTCGCTCATTTTTGGTAAACGTAAAATATTCCAGAATTATGCGGTGTAGTTTCACTAGGATATTCTTTTGATCAGACTTTAGCTTTCGTCAGCTGAATAACAAAATCTTTTCAAAAGTTACAATAAAAATATTTAGAATAAAAGCTATATTTTCAGTAATCCTATTCCACTAAGAAACACAATGGCAATCGCAATGGGCGCAATAAACTTCACGAGAAAGATAAAGCCAGAAAGCATTAATTGAGAAATACTTCCACCATTTTCAATCTCAGTTCGTATCTTTTTACGTCCAAATTTCCAGCCGATAAACAGTGAAATAAAAAGACCACCCAATGGTAAAAGTAAGTTTGCCGAAATCCAATCCAACAGGTCGAAAAAGTTCAGATCGTAAAATGTATAATCTTTGAAAATCCCCATCGACAAAGAGCAAATTACCCCCAACAACGCAATAAGTGCTGTGGCAAAAATCGTTGCAATCTTTCTTTTCAATTTCAGTTCTTCGTGAAAATAAGCGACAACAACTTCTAAAATAGAAATTGATGACGTTAAGGCAGCAACCGTCAATAATAAAAAGAAAAGGATTGCAAAAATGTAGCCACCCGGCATTTGCTGAAAAACATTGGGAAGAGTTATAAATACAAGTCCCGGCCCGCTGCTGGGTTCGATACCAAAAGCAAACACCGCAGGGAAAATAGCCACTCCTGCTAAAATAGCAATCAAGGTATCGGCTATCGTAACTTTAATCGCAGTATTGAGTAGATTATTCTTCTTGTCGATATAAGATCCGTAGGTGATTAGGGTTCCCATCCCTAAACTGAGCGAAAAGAATGCATGTCCTAATGCACTTAAAACCCCTTCCCCCGTTAATTTTGAGAAGTCTGGATGAAACAAAAAGCGAAGCCCCTCTCCTGCTCCCGGTAAAGTGACTGCCCGAATATTTAAAACGATGATAATCACCACTAAAACAGGCATCATTACTTTCACATTGCGTTCGATCCCATCTTTAATCCCGAGCATCACAATAGCGCCAGTTAGCACCATAAAGAGAAGTTGATACAAAACAGGCTGTACCGGAGATTCAATGAAGCTCGTAAACATAACAGCCAATTGATCCGGACTTTGATCTGCAAACCCATTTGAAAGCGCTGTGACGATATAATCAACACTCCAGCCGGCAACCACCCCATAAAATGCCAGAATCATGAAAGCAGCCCCAACACCTAATATTCCAACATATTGCCAAAGAGATTTTGGAGCCAGCTTTTTGAAGGCACCGAATGCATTGCGATGTGACTTACGTCCAATGATGAACTCGGAAAGCATGACCGGCAAGCCAATTGCCAAAATAAACCCGAGATAAACAAACAAAAAGGCTGCTCCACCATAAACTCCGGTTATGTAAGGAAATTTCCAAATATTACCCAGGCCTACAGCCGAACCTGCTGCTGCTGCTATTACTCCAAATGAACTCGAAAACTCTGCCCGACCTTTTTTCGACTGCTTTGACATAAACGATAAATAAAATGGAAGTATGTGTTTACTAATCTGATTAGCGGTAAAAATGCAAAATATTTCCTTTCACACAAAAAAAACAAGTGTATTGGCAATGGAAATTAATGATATAAAAAAAGGCCCTTCAAAAATGAAGGGCCTTTATAACTATCTGGTAGAAATTAGTTTCTTCCAATGCAGTTCAAATCTTCGAAAGCACTTTTCAATCGTGCAATCTCTGCTTCTTCGCCTTTACGAAGCCATACACGTGGATCGTAATACTTTTTGTTTGGCTTTTCTTCCCCTTCAGGATTACCAATTTGAGCTTGCAAGTATGGACGATTAGCGGCTTCGAATTCACGAACGCCATCCCAATATGCCCACTGCGTATCAGTATCGATATTCATTTTGATTACACCGTATGAAATAGCTTCACGGATTTCGGCATTTGATGAACCAGATCCACCGTGGAAAACAAAATTCACAGGTTTTTCGCCCAAGCCTAATTTCTCAGAAATGTATTTTTGAGAAGCATCCAAAATAGCTGGTTTCAAAACAACATTACCAGGTTTGTAAACACCATGTACATTACCAAATGAAGCAGCAATAGTGAAATTAGGTGAAACTTCGCTCAACTGCTCGTAAGCATAACAAACTTCTTCGGGCTGCGTGTAAAGCAATGCGTTATCAACATCAGAGTTATCAACTCCATCCTCTTCACCACCAGTAATACCTAGTTCAATTTCCAGGGTCATACCGATTTTGCTCATCCTTTTCAAATACTCTTTACAGATTGCGATATTTTCTTCAAGAGGCTCTTCTGAAAGATCAAGCATGTGAGAAGAAAATAAAGGTTTACCTGTTTCAGCAAAATGCTTTTCACCGGCATCTAACAACCCATCAATCCAAGGAAGTAATTTTTTTGCAGCGTGGTCTGTGTGTAAAACAACTTTTACACCATAGGCTTCGGCCAACAGGTGAATTGCTTTAGCTCCGGCAACAGCTCCGGCAATTGGTGCTGCTTGTCCTTCTAATTTTAAACCTTTACCGGCAAAAAATTGTGCGCCACCATTCGAGAATTGAATAATTACTGGAGAGTCAACAACCTTAGCAGATTCTAATACGGCACTAATCGTACTTGACGTAGTTACATTAACTGCAGGCATTGCAAATTGCTTTTCTTTTGCAACTTTAAATAAATATTGCAAGTCGTCTCCGGTTACTACACCTGGCTTGATGTTATCAAAAAGTTTTTCGCTCATAGCTATTATTTTATTAAAAAATTAAACGGGATAATTTCAATTTGAAATCTTAATTATTTGATCGGCTGCAAATTTAAGAATAAAAAAACAAAAAACGGAGCAGCTATATTAATTGCAGGTTAAAACGGATAGCCAATGGCGAAGGTCAGGTTAAAATGCTCAGAAGAGATTGGATAATTCCCAATAATGGAACGTTTACCTGCTTGCAATGAAGGATCGCGAAGCTTCATTCCCAAGTCTAACCTGAAAATGAAATAAGTAAAGTCGAACCGAAGTCCCATTCCTGTTCCAACGGCAATTTGCTTATAAAAACTATCAAAATAGAACTGAGCCCCGGGGCGGTTGTCCTTTTTATTGATGGCCCAAATATTTCCGGCATCCAGAAAGAACGCACCTTCAATTCGCCAAACAAAACGATAACGATATTCCAGATTGGCTTCCAGTTTAATATCTCCCGACTGGTTCGGATAAGCATCGCTCGGTGCATCGTAGGTTCCCGGGCCCAACGAACGAACCTGCCAAGCCCTAATACCGTTGGCTCCACCCGAAAAATACTTTTTCTCAAAAGGCAACACGTCAAAATTGCCGTAAGGCATAGCAACTCCTATAAATGCACGTCCAACAACGGTATTGTAATCATCAATCATGTGCCCATACCGATACTCAAAATCACCTTTCAGATATTGAGCGTATCTCACTCCCAGCATTTCGTGATAGCTTCTTTCCACACCAAAAATGGTATCTACTGAAGTTTCTTTGGTGCGATTTAATAAATTCGAATAAGCAGAAAGCATATTACCGGCAGATTCAAACGACCATTTCATGTAGCTATAATCAGACCTTCGTTTCAGGTTTTGATTGTTGTTGACCTGCGTGTAGTTTAATGCGAAAATCAAGTGGTCGGTAAAACTACTTTTGATGTATAAATCCCTAATCGAATTAATGAAGTCGTCGTTGAATTCGTATAAGTTTACAAAGTTGAAATCAAGAACATTCAGAAAATGCGACCGAACGGGCGACGATTTCCAGTTGTAGCCATATTTCAAATTAGTAATGGTTCGTGTATAGTCAGGCCGCCGTTGGTAATTAAACCCCAGGCTAAAAATTGTTTGAGGAACCTGATAGCTAAACAAGCGACCGCGTTTAAGCGGATTTAAGAACTTCGGGAGTGTTAACGATCCTTCCAAACCAAATTCCCGGGTGTTAAAGTCCAGGTTTCCATCATCGCCAAAGCGTTGTTGTCTCTCAACCGCACCCTTTAAATTTAGGTTAAATATCTCGGCACCCCGAAATAAATTCCGGTGTTGGTAATTCAAATTTCCGGCTACTCCTAAATTTCCCGACGAGTTCGTACCTTCCAAGTCAACCGAAAAACCTTGCCGGGGTAGTGCAGTTAACTGAAAATTACTTTTCAATATGCCGACGGTATCATTCACAAGCGTATCAACCTCTTCGAAGCTAAGATTCACAACCCGAAACTGCCGAAGCTGAACCAACGAGCGATAGGTTTTTTCCACGTTAGACAGCGAGTAGTAAGGATCATCCTCAATTCGATTGATATTGTAAAAAAGCTCGGGCTTGTGCTTCAGTTTATCGTGATATAAAAAAGTATAAGGTGGGTCAAGCAAGGTATCCTGATCGGTTGTTTCTTTTGAGCCGCCCAATGGCACCGGCACAAAGTCAGGAGTAATCGAATACGATTCGACCCGGTATTTTTTGTGTGGTTGAATCGAGTCGACCTCATCCTCCAGATCGTTGTCGGCAACTTCAATAAGCAGATCTACCAACTTAGGGTTTCCTGTCAAACTCGTATCAGCCAGGTAAGTAATATAATTTTCTGAAAAATAGTAATAGCCGAAGTTCTTTAAGTGATTGGCAATGCGGGTCCGTTCGTTGTTCAACACATCAACATCAAAAATATTCCCGCCGCCAATCAGCTGATCTGTCGTATCCCTTAAAATCAGGGACTCAATATTTTTATCCTGAATTTGATAGGTATAGTTTCGAATCCGGTAAGGAATTCCCGGTTCAATGTGATAGGTAACGTTAACCTTTTGCTTTTTCTCTTTGTAACGAACGCTCGAGCTAACTTCAGCATCGTAATACCCTTTATTCTTTAAGTAAAGCTTGAGCTGCTCTTTCGAACGCTCCATCATAAACTCGTCGTAAATTACCGGAGCTTCACCAATTCGCTTAAACCACCCGTCCTCTTTCTTTTCAGATGATAAATTATACAAGCCGAGGTGAAATTTTAGGAAGCCCAAAATTTTGAGGTTTTCCTTTTGACGAATCTGAGTCCGCAATTCTTCTTTATTGATTGACCGATTGTCAATTTCAACATCGGTATCATTCAGTAAATACTTGTCGTCGGGAACAAATTTAGTGGAAGAACAAGAGAAGAAAGAGACCGTTATCAACAGTTCAATCAAAAATAAAAACAATTTTTCCTTTCTCATTTTTTCCATCTAAGTAGTGCGAATAATTTAGTGTCATGTTTCGAGTCTTTAACAATTTGTGATAGAAGCGAAACCGAAAATATCAAATAGGTCCGTGACCTTAACGCAGTTTACACAAAAATAAACACTATCGAACGCAAACAAATCGATTAGGCTTTTTATTTTTACAAAAATGTTTGCCAATCGCGATGCTAAGTAAAAATAAAATAAAATTCATCCACTCGCTCAATCGAAAAAAAACGAGAGAAAACGAAAAGTTATTTTTGGTTGAAGGAAATAAATTGGTTCTGGAAGCAATTAGTTCCAAACTACCTCTAAAACTATTGGTTGCTACTCCCGATTTTTATGAGCTGACCGAGCTTGACTGCAACTTAGCGGAGGAAGTCATTGAATGCTCAGCAGAGGAACTTAAGAAGGCCAGCATGCTCCAAACTCCTCAGCAGGCAATGGCTGTCGTGCACATGCCAAACAATGTCTTGCGTATAAACCAACTTACCAACCAGCTTTCTATTGCTCTCGACTTTATTCAGGATCCGGGTAACCTGGGAACCATTATTCGAATGGCCGATTGGTTTGGGATTGAACACCTCCTCTGTTCAACAGATACGGTAGACTGCTACAACCCAAAGGTCATTCAGGCAAGCATGGGCGCTATTTTACGGGTAAACGTTCATTATATTGATTTGGAAGAATGGCTTGAAAAAGCGAACCAAGTTCAACTGCCTGTTTATGGCACTTTCCTGGAAGGTGAAAACATCTACCAATCAAGTCTTTCAAACAAAGGTATTTTAGTTATGGGAAATGAAGGAAATGGAATTTCACCTGCGATTACCAGAAAGATTGAACACAAAATTCACATCCCTTCGTTTGCTACAAATGGTGATGGCTCCGAGTCGTTAAATGTAGCTACGGCTACGGCAATTTGTTGTTCGGAATTTAAACGACGAAGTTATTGATTGACCAAGAATTCTTTCAAGCAATTTGATTTTTCAGGAATTGATCAAATTGATTCGTAAAAGTTCGGTCACCGTCTGCCAGTTTTATTGTCCTTCTGTCAAGACTCCTTTTCCTGAACTTGCTTCCGGATCTTTCAAAGAATTGCTCCAATATTGTCCGGGGAAGATTGCTTCGGTCGTTTCTCTATCGCAATGACGTTTTTCACTTGCGTCATTGCGAACAAAGTGAAGCAATCATTCAGCTGATTACTGCTATCTCACCCTCTTGGCTCTTGGTTCTTTATTCTTGGATCTAAAGTCTACTATCTAACGTCTTGTTCTCATTGCATGTGTTGGGGCGTTGCCCCAAGCCCCAGTTCCTTTTTGTTTTGTCCTTCCGGACGGGATTTCATTTCTTTTCCTTAGATGAAAAGAAACGAAACAAAGAAAAATCAAGTCAAACCGAACCCTCGGCCGGGCGTTTTGACGGCCATCGCTTTTTCGCCTATTGGCGAAGTGGGGGAACCACTACTGAATACTGTAACTGTACACTGCGACTTTCCTTCCCTTGTTTTCTAGTTCAAAACCTTCGTAGGCCGAGCTTTTCGCCTGTTGGCGAAGCAGGGGACTTAAATG
>Ga0163223_100050_pt1 | contig 48284 bp, 43 predicted proteins | sample MSEWel2016_02_17_2_FD_113147 | JGI IMG/M metagenome (GOLD analysis project Ga0163223, IMG submission 113147) | Subsurface microbial communities from deep shales in West Virginia, USA - MSEEL Well Study Marcellus 5H_2016_02_17 ...
CGTTGAACACACCAAGAATTGGTTGTGGTTTGATGTAAAATAAGCAAGACTTTCAACACCGTGGAAGGAAATTCAATTACTTTGAATGTTGTGGTTTGATGTAAAATAAGCAAGACTTTCAACAGCGCTACTTGCAGCTGATTAACCGCTACGGTTGTGGTTTGATGTAAAATAAGCAAGACTTTCAACGATTACGTTAACTATCCATCACATTCAAACTGCAAGGTAATGTGCTGAATATTAAATTCCTCTTTGAGAATTTTAACAAGATCTTCGTTCACCAGTTTTGTTTCCGATATTTTTTGATCGTTCGTTAAGACTACATGCGCTTCAAAGTGAACTGTTTTATCGGTCAATCGCCAAATATGAACATGATATATTTTGCTGACCAGTTGATGCTTTGAGAGCCTTTCAGCAACTTCTTCGGGAAGAATATTGGGTGGTGCAAATTGCATCAGTATTTCAGTCGATTCTTTTAATAGCTTATAGGTGTGAAACAACAGGTAAAAACTGATTAACAGGGTCACTGTTGGATCAATCCAATACCAGTTCCATTGCCAGATGCATATGGCTCCTGCAATAACCGCTAAAGAAGTTAATGCATCGCCCATCAAATGCAGGTAAGCTGCTTTTATATTCAAGCTATGGTGCTGATCTCCATGTAATAAAAATACCGAAAAACCATTGGCAACAACACCTAAAAGGCCAAGCCACAGCATCCATCTAAAGTCAATTACTTGTGGATCGATATAACGTTTTACAGCTTCAACCATCAGGTAAAATGAAATAGCAATCAGAATCAAGGCGTTGATAAAGGCAGCTAAAATCTCAGCACGTTTATACCCAAACGTACTTTTAGATGTTTTTTCTTTATTGCCCAAGCGATCGGCAATATAAGCCAGCGCAACTGCAAAACCATCGCTCAAATTGTGGAGAGCGTCAGATATTAAAGCTAAACTTCCTGAAATTATCCCTCCGACTATTTGTGCCAAGGTAATGACGACATTGAGGATGATCGTAATCTTCAATCGCTTGTGTGTATGTGTGTGGTCGTGTCCCATAATTGGTTGTGATTTATTACAAAACTAATTTCTTACAGTCAGTAAAACTATTATAATTCATAATTTTGTTGTCAGGTTCAAAGAATACAGAAAAATATTCACATTAATGCAACAATCTTGTTTTACTGATCGTCTTTCAATCAGAAACGACAAAGCACTTGGAAGCTCTTTATAAAAATATCCATCAAGATGTGATTGACCGTTGCAAAGCAGAAGAACGTGATGCACAATTTCAGCTTTATAGGTTGTACTATAAATCGATGTACAACACCAGCTTGCGAATTGTGGGTAACGAAGCCGAAGCTGAAGACATCATGCAGGAAGCGTTTTTAAATGCCTTCAGAAAAATTAAAACTTACTCGGGCCAGGTAAGTTTTGGAGCCTGGCTGAAAAGGATTGTTGTAAACCGTTCGTTGGATCATCTAAAAAAAAGAAAAGTACAGCTCGAAGAATTGGACGAACGCGCTACCGAGAAAGTGGTTGAAAATCCACTGATGGAAATCAAAGAAGTGGATGTGCAAAAAATAAAGCAAGCTATTTTCCAACTTCCGGATGGATATCGTGTTGTGCTCAGCTTGTATTTATTGGAAGGTTACGATCATGATGAAATTTCGGAAATACTAAACATCAGTAATTCATCATCGCGTTCCCAATTGCTGCGGGCCAAAAGAAAGTTACGTGATTATCTAAAAAAGGATGAAGTATTTTCAATTAACTAATACCGAAGACAATGAGTGATAGACTGGAAAAGATATTTCGGGAAAACAGAGAAGCATTTGAAGATGATGCGCCGCAAGGACATTTTGATCGGTTTGAAGCCAAATTGGATCATAAGTTCAGGCATCAGAAAAAATGGAATAGAAAATTGTTCTTACAAATAGCCGCTGCAGTTATCTTTGCGCTACTTTTGGGCAATCAGCTTCGAATGTATTTTACCCCAGAGCAAAATCAGGAAGCCACTTTAGCGTCGGTTTCAGAAGAATATGGAGAAGTAGAGTTTTATTATACTTCATCAATCGACCAGAGTTTGAACGAATGGGACAAGCTGAATCAGGAAGGATTTATTTCTGAAGCTGACCAGCAAATGATGGAAAATGAAATGCAGGAGTTCGATCAGATGCAAAACCAACTTCAAAAAGAACTAGAAGCAAATCCTGATGATGAACGGGTGATTAACGCAATGCTGGAATATTACCAGGCAAAGCTTAGCGTGATCAAGATAATTATTAACAAGCTAGAGGAAGTAAAACAACAAAAACTGACACATAATGAAACTGAAATTTAAACTATTATTCCTGTTTTTTGGGCTGCTGTATCTATCGGCACAAGCTGATGAATATACGCGAGATGAACACAGTGCTTACCTAAAATCGGTCATCCAATCGTTGGACATTACCAATAAATTTGGAACCATTACCATTAATGACTTCGGTGGCGATTCGATTATTGTGGATGCACTGATAACGGTTGAAAATTCAAATGAAGGAAAAGCCGAGTATCTGCTTGATCAAATTGAAATAAAGGTCAACCGGATTGGGAATTTACTAAGGGTTGAAACGGAAATTAAGGACGATTTTAAAACCAAGCGAAATTTTTCAATCGATTACACCATCAATATTCCTGCCGACCGCAATTTAACAGTTGCCAATAAATTTGGCGATGTCGTTGTCAACAAGCTGAATGCGAACGGTAAATTTGACATCAGCTACGGAAACATCAGCACCGGCGATTTGCTGGCTCCTGAAAACAGCAAGATTAACATGGAGATTGCCTATGGGAAAGCCGATATTGAATCGGTCAACCACTTACAAACCGAAATTCGCTACTCCAAACTTTTTATTGGTCAAGCTCTGTCGATATATGCCGATTCCAAATACTCAGGATTAAATATTGAAGAAATTGATGTGTTAACCCTTGAGTCGAAATACGATGGTGTTTCCATTGAGAAAGTCAACAGTGTAAAAGCAGATTCAAAATACACCAATTACGACATTGAAAAATTGGGGGAATCATTGGTTCTCGACACTCAATATGGGTCAGTACAAATTGATAACGTAGCTGACACGTTTGAAAACATTGATATTACCAACAGCTATGGAGGAATTGAAATTGGACTGGATGAAGCCGAGTATTATCTGAATGCAAGCTGCGACTATTGCGATGTCAAATATCCGGAAGAAAAATTTGTCGGCAATCGCGAAAAAGAAGACCACCGCTATAGCGTGCAAGGCACTATTGGCAATGCAACAAAAGCCAAAGTGACCATAAAAAGCCGTTATGGTGGCATCAAACTCGAAAACTAACAAAAAGACCTGTTGTAAAAATAGAAACCGGAAGTACTATACTTGCGGTTTTTTTTTACTTTTAGTCTTTACATGAAGAAACGACTGCACATAGTTAGCTTTAATATTCCTTATCCACCCAACTATGGTGGTATTATTGACGTTTTCTATAAAATAAAGCATCTGGCAGCTGCCGATATCGAAATTATTCTGCACTGCTTTCATTACGGTCGCGAAGAATCAAAAGAACTTGAGAAATATTGCTACAAGGTTCATTATTATAAACGCAAATCGGGACCTCTTTATTTATTTTCATCGCGCCCCTACATTGTGGGAACCCGCCAGTCTAAGCGGTTGCTTAAAAATTTGCAGGAAGAAATTGTCCCCATCCTGTTTGAAGGACTTCATACCTGTTACTATCTCAATCATCCGCTATTGGGTGCCTATCAAAAAATTGTACGTACCCACAACATCGAGCATCACTATTACAGGTATTTAAGCCTGGCAGAGAAACGTGTTTTCAAACAATACTATTTTAAGCAAGAAGCAATTAAACTTAGGTGTTTCGAGAAAAAATTGAAACTAGCTTCCGACATTCTCAGTATCTCACCCGAAGACACGAAATATTTCAAAACAAAATATCGGATGGGTAAATTCATACCGGCTTTTCATCCGTTTGATAAGGTAAACGTAAAAACAGGGCAAGGCGATTACATTTTATTTCATGGAAATCTAAGCGTTAGCGAAAACCAAAAAGCGGTGAACTATTTGTTGGATCGCATTTTTTCTGAATTGACTTTGTCAGTTGTAATAGCGGGTAAAAATCCGCCCGAAAGCATGATTAAAAGAATCAACGACCTCCCACATGTTTCACTGGTAGTTGACCCCGAAATAAAAGTCATGGACCAGCTTATTCAGAATGCTCAAATAAGTCTGATTCCAACTTTTCAGGCAACCGGATTGAAACTAAAGCTGTTGGCTTCCTTGTTTCTTGGGCGCCATTGTATTACAAATTCGCCGATGGTAGAAAATACCGGACTTGCCCATTTGTGTTACGTGGCTGACAATATAAAAGACATGATTCAGCTGATCCAGCAAAAGTATGAAGAAGAAATTACCCCCAATGAAATAGAACAGCGGAAAACCATATTGGAAACCCAATTTTCGAACACTTACAATGCACAAAAAATATACGATCTTATATAGTCTTCTGATTCTTGCTTTATTTACAAAATCACTTTGCGCCCACCCCCTAACAATCCAACTCGATTTTCCTGAACATAGAAATGACACCGTGGTGTTGGCCCATTATTATAATGGAAAAATTTTTGCCAATGATACCATAGTACTCAATGAAAACGGCAAAGGTCAGTTTTCGGGAAACGAGCTTCTCCCGGAGGGTATTTACACGCTATATTTTGATGCAAACCAACTACAAGATTTTTTACTGGGAAACGACCAATCACTGTCTATCAGTAAAGAAGCTAAAAAAATAAAAGTTAGCAAAGCGAAGGAAAGCCAGCAATTTCAAACATACGTGGACTATTTGAAAGACCAGAAGGCAAAAGCTAAGATTTTGAAAGAAAAGCTCCAAGAGCTGCCAAAGTCATCAGACTCAGTGAAGGTGCTCAACCAAAAGCTGACCGAACTTGATAATGAAGTTCAGGCATACTGGAAAAAAGAAGCTAAAAAGTATGATGATACTTTCTATGGTAAGTTTGTTGCATCCAACATTCGGGTACAGTTGAATGAATCTGAACTGCCAAAAGAAATACGAGCAAATGATAGCTTATTGTGGATCAATCGCTATCAATTCAATAAAAACCACTACTGGGATTATTTTGATTTGTTTGACAAGCGAATGTGGAGAACACCAACCATTCACAACCATTTAGATCACTATTTCAGCCAGGTACTCATTCAACATCCTGATTCGGTTTTACCTGTAGCTATTGAGCTGATTGAACAAGGCAAAAGCGAGCCCGAAATCTTTCAAAACCTAACAGCTTATATTTTAAACAACAGCGTACAATCGCATTACATGGGCATGGAAAGCGTATTTGTTGCCTTAGCTGAAAAATATTATTTGAGCGGCGATGCCTTTTGGGCATCTGAAAAAACGCTGGAAACTATACGTCGGGAAGTTTACCTTCGAAAAAATAATTTGATTGGAGAAACCGCCCACGAACTGCTCTTGGAAGATCCGGATGGAGAATACCATAGTTTGCACCAAATCAGCACGCCATACACCCTACTCGCTTTTTGGGAACCCAACTGCGGTCACTGTAAAAAACAAATTCCTGAGTTGTTTGAAAAAGTATTTATGGAGATTGATCCGTCGGCTTTAACAATCATGGCTGTAAACACGCAGGATAACAAAAGAGAATGGCTCGATTTTATTGAAGAACACGAACTCAACGGATGGATTAATGTTTGGGATCCAAACAGAGTAAGTAATTTTCAAATCAACTACAACACACGAACTACCCCAATGCTCTATCTGCTCGACAAAGACAAAAAAATAATCGTTAAAAAACTAACCGTTGATCAGGCCAGGAAAATTATTTTGGAGAAGACAACCACAAATCAATAGTCACCCAGAAATACGACTTTTGCGGAATATCGCTTCTTCCGCTCAACAATCTTAAGAAAATAATTACCGGGAGCCTGCCCCGAGAAATCAAAGCTAAGCCATTTATCTCCTGGCTTTTCATATTGCACATTAACTTGTCTGCCCGTTAAATCAAAAACCTGCACGATAAAAGGATTAACCTCTTGTTTGAATTTGACCATTAATTTTTGATCGGAATGAAAAGGATTTGGGAAAACCGCAAATTCAAGATTTGCATTTTTCAATGTGTCTTTCCCCCTTGCAGCATCAATATTGCAAAGCACCACCTCCATTAAAAGTGCCGAGCCCTCTGATGAGTTCGTTTTTTCTTGATAAGTATACCAATCAGCTCCATCTTTTATATAAAATGAATTCAATGGATCAACTTCTCTTTCTGCTAAATAAACGGCAAACGTATCTTCCTGTTGCAACAGATCCAGCGAATAGGCAACAAAAAAATTACCTTCAGTCACTACACGTTGGTTAAACTCGAGGTAGTTCATAACCCCTTCATCAATGGCGTCCAGACTAAAATCCTGATCATAAATCAGATCCGTTGGATAGTCTGTTCCTTCGTATATTGACACACGAATTTTTCCGTCAGAACTAAGATTCCCCAAAGATGCTTTTCCTACACCAACCGACACTCCTGAAATTTCGGAACGATTTGTCAGTGTATACTTTTCGGCAAATTCCTGAAAACCGTACCTGTTATTCCCACTCCAGTAACCTTTTGATACTCCTTGCTCTACGATTGCAATATTCCCATGCGTATCCTCATCTCTAAAATTGGTAAAGGCACCGCATGTTTCATTTGTTGAATATGGATTTAATCCATCAATCGAGCTTGAATTGGAATTGGATGGATCAAGCCATTTTTTGAGCTGTTGACTGTCTTGAGAATAATAATCCCAAGCAACTCCAAGGCGTGCAAAATAGTCGCGATTGGGTGCTTCACATGTTGCCGCTCCTCCCGTCAACGAGCCGACCAAACGTCGCTCATCATTGATTAAAGGTGCACCTGACGAGCCACCTTCTGTTGTACCTTCCTCCCAATTACCAATAAACCAATGGGCATTATCAATATAATCAGAACTATAAGTTTTAATTTGCGGAGAATGCCTGTCAACAGCCATCTTTTTTACATCGCCCAGTGGATGATGAATACAAACCGTTGAGTCTGGAGGGGTATCTCCCCGCTCCCATCCCAGAAAATAAGGTCGGTAGTTGGCTGGAGGAATCGTGCCTAATTCAACCAGACTGAAATCCAATTTATCCGATTCAGCTCTCAAAATACTTCCACTTAACGAATGGCTGGCATCACCATCAATATCTCCACAATAGGGCGATTCATAGTTGAACAAGAAAATTGATTCTGACGCCTTTTTATTTGAATCGATACAGTGCCCTGCCGTGTAAACGTATGGAGTTCCATCATTATTCGTGTTATTAACCAAAGCGCCTGTGCATAAGTCTACTCCACTGACAATAATCCGGCAAGCGGCATTACTTTCATTTTCATAAGCCTCAACTAAATCACAGTTTACATTGATGTTACATGATCCGGAAACTCCGAGCGGCCGACGATCAGACTTTAAAGATTTTACGCCAACAAAATCATGATTTACTTGTGAAATGGATAACTCTGCGCTAAATGCAGCATCAAGTGGTTCTTCGTACTGAACGACCAATTGATCACCGACTACCGGAGAAGTAGCAAAAGTACCGCTCGGTTTATTATTCTTTGCCGTAAAAGCTCCAATCAGATCTCTTCTGTCAGCTGAGAACAAAAACAACCGCCCATCTTCAGGCAATTTGTAGTGATCAAAAATAAGGTTCAAGGATTTTGCACCTGAAGACGTAATAATGAGTTGCCATACTTTGTAATCATCTAATACAAACCACTGCCCCGAGTTCTGAGAAGTCAGATTAACCGCTAACGGTTCAGCAAAACGAAAAGGCTTTAACCTGTTTTCATTCGATTTTGCAATACTGTTTTTCAACAGCAAATCATTATTCACCGCTGGCAGACTTACAACCGATTTACTTTTGAGCGAAAGTGAATAGGAAATGTCCAGTGGTTTTCCGCCATCAGAAAGCTGTGCCCTACCGGGAATTGAACCCCCAATTAGCATCAAAGCGATTATTATTCGATATACTTGCATAAATCTCACGACTACCCAAATGTAGAAAAAATTAAATAAGAGCCGTTCTAAGTAGTGCGAATAATTTAGTGTGATGTTTCGAGTCTTTAACAATTTGTAATAGAAGCGAAACCGAAAATATCAAATAGGTCCGTGACCTTAAGTTAAGGGTTTTCGAAACAAAGAAGCTAATTTTGAAAAACCGATCAGACGATTAAAACAGAATTTATGAAAGTATTAGTCATGTATGTCAACGAATTCAGTTATGTCCCTTCTGAAAAGAATTTGGAGGATGCTAAAACAGTGACCGAGGGAAATTCCTATAGCGACAGTATTTTGGCCTTCATACAAGTTGAAGAACAAGACGAAGAAAAAGATGTAAAAAGCCGAGAGAAGAAACTCGTCAATCATATCAAATGGACAGCCCGAAAAAATGACTGCAAACGGATTATTCTGCATTCCTTTGCACATTTATCAGAATCAAAAGCCAGCGTTGAATTTACGAAAGAGTTATTTGATCTGGCTGAAAAACGTTTGCAAAATGCTGACTTTGATACGGCGCAAACACCCTTCGGTTATTTTCTGGATTTAAAAATTGATGCTCCGGGCTTTTCATTGGCTCGAATTTGGGCTAGCTTGTAACATGAAATTGGTAAATATACATACTCATCATCAATCAGCTGTTGCCGGCATTCAACTGGTTAATTATCAAATTCAGTTCGAATTTCCTGAAAGACAGGAACAAAACTATTCGGTTGGATTTCACCCGTGGGATATTAAAGCGTTTGATCAGGATCAGATGATTGAAAAGCTAACAAAAGTGGCTCAGTATAAAAATGTTTTAGCCATTGGCGAATGTGGACTTGATCGGGCAATAGACACCTCGCTGGAGCTACAAGAGCAGGTATTCATTCGTCAAATAGATTTGGCTGAAAAACTCAAAAAACCGCTCATCATTCATGCCGTGAAAACGTATCCGGATATCATCAAAATCAAAAAGGACAGAAAGGTAGAAATTCCATGGATCTTGCACGGTTATCAAGGCAACTTACAAACTACAAAGCAATTGCTCAATCATAATTTTCACTTTTCGCTTGGAGCCCGAATCCTGAAAAATGAAAACAAGCTCGTTCAATCCCTAAAAGAAATCCCATTGGACAGATTATTCTTCGAAACCGATGAAAGTTCTGAAAAAATAGAAACAATTTATACTTTTGCAGCCCAAATTCTGGAAATAGACAGCCGGGATTTAAAAGAAACGATTTGGAAAAACTATCAGAGAATTTTTGAACATGGCGAAGTGGCAAGATAGAACAGCATTAATGCTGGGAGAAGAGGGATTAAAGAAGTTGGCAAAAGCACACGTGCTAGTAATCGGGCTGGGCGGTGTGGGAGCCTATGCAGCCGAACAATTATGTCGGGCAGGAGTCGGTCAACTTACAATTGTAGATGGCGACGTGGTAGAACAAACCAATAGAAATAGGCAACTTCCTGCGTTGGCGAGTAATGAGGGCGAATCAAAAGCTGAGATCCTCGGGAAACGCTTTTTAGATATCAACCCCGGCTTAAAAATCAAGATCGTCAATGAATACCTGAAAGAAGATCGAATGGTAGAAATCCTCAACGAATCAGCCTTCGACTACGTGGTTGATGCGATTGACACACTGACTCCTAAAGTCTTCTTAATTTCTCACAGTCTGCAATCCAAGCTGCCAATTGTTAGTTCGATGGGGGCTGGTGGAAAATTCGATCCATCGCAAGTACAAAGCAGCGATATTTCAAAAAGCTACAATTGCAGGTTGGCCAAAATGATTCGAAAGCGCCTGCATAAAATTGATATTCGAAAGGGTGTTAAAGTGGTTTTTTCGCCTGAAGAAGTCGATCCAAAAAGAGTCCGAATTGAAGAGGGACGCAATAAGAAATCGGCAATCGGCACAATATCCTACATGCCACCTATTTTTGGATGTTATTGTGCCTCTGTGGTAATTCAGGATCTATTGGGAAAAACGATTGACTGATGCTCCGATTCTAATTCAGCAAAACGACTTTAGTTTTTCAAGCCTGCCCAAAGTAAAGCTAATTAACGTCAGTTCGACCTAATCAAAGTTGCAAAGATTCCTTTCTTCGACAATTTCTTCAAGTTTGAGTTTTGTTTTTTTTGAATGTCCGTTAACTGTCACATCGGATTTAAATCCCGAAATGCGAGAGAGCATCACATATGTAACCCATTGAAGTTCCGTTCTTATTTCAATTTCTATGAATAGAATTGGCTCAATTATGCATGAAAACGAACATTCAGTTGGTTTTTTATCCAGGAAGGAACGTGCAAAGCAGAAGATGTTATCGATGTTTTAAAAATCATCCCTCTCAAAGAGCGCGATAAAGTCAAAGAAATAACCCTTGACATGGCCGGTTCGATGGGCCAAATTGCAAAGCAATGTTTTCCTAAAGCAACACGTGTTATCGACCGCTTTCATGTTCAGAAACTTGTCCTTGATGCCCTGCAGGGATACGCATAAAACATCGTTGGGATGCCATTGATGAAGAAACCAATGACAGGGACAATGCCAGGTGGGATAATAAAATCTATACCCCGTTTCGCTTCGACAATGGAGATACAAAGAAACAATTGCTGGCACGCAGCAGGTATCTGTTGTTTAAATCTGCCGACAAATGGAGCCCTTCCCATAAACAAAGGGCCAGTATCCTTTTTGCCCAATACCCCGACATCAAAAAAGCATTTGACTTAACACATGATTTAAGGCTTATTTTCTCCAAAACAAAAGATAAGGCAGTAGCATATACCAAACTGGCGCACTGGTATAATAAAGTTGCCGATTCCGGTTTTCGTTCATTTAATACAATATCGGCTACTATCCACACGCATTACAAAGAAATACTAAACTTTTTTGACAACAAAAGTAACCAACGCTTCCGCAGAATCATTCAATGCAAAACTAAAAGCTTTCAGGGCTGCACTTAGAGGGGTGAGCGACATTAAATACTTTCTTTTTAGAGTAGCTAAAATTTTTGCCAGAGAAAATGGAAATCCACCGGGTTTTACGGGTGATCCCATTTATTGAATATTTTGGCATCTGCCGCAAAATAAAAAAGCGCCTAAACCATTCGATTTAAGCGCTTTTGTTGTTTTTTGTTGTCTTGAAGTGTGACTCAGCTGGGGTTTGAACCTAACGTTCTTCCAAGCTGATTATCAATATTTTTCAAAGCGCTTAACCGGATAGGCATCGATATAGTCTCGATTGATAATCAATACATTACGATTCAAATATAGACAAAATATATTAAAACTTTTATGATTTTTTTGAAATTAGCGTCTCGGTTGCCTCATATTTTTTTGACATTATCTTCACCAAACCATTCTAATGCTTTTTCGATGACCACCTCTGACGGATTGTAATAGAATACAGCCAAATTCTCTTTCGCTCTAGTACAACACACATAGAAAATTTTTTGAGAGCGTTCCAAAACGCTTTCAGAACCTTCTCCTGTAAAGAGATTCTCAAAATTATAATTTCGCCATCCACCGTTATCAAGAATCATCAACACATTATTAAACTCTGTACCTTTCGTTTTGTGTTGTGTTGAAAACGGAGTTTTTCCCTCTAGGTAGTCATACAATTTTTGAAATTCAGAAAAAGGAACGGATTTTACTCTATCATACACATATTGCTTTTCGCTTATAAAACGCTCCAATCTCTCATCAACTAAACAGATTCCTTTTTCATTTGCCTCGTTGATTATTGTTTCAATTGTCTTATCTCCAACATCAATTAATTCTTCTATATTTTTTTTGAGATTTCTTTTATCCTCTAATGACTTTACATTAGTTCTATAATCTGTGACTCTCAAAAACTCGTTGAATTGCTTATTCTGGTATAAATAGATGTTTCTTTGAATTTTGTATAAATGCTTAATCAAATCATCCCGCTTTGACCCCTTTTTATTTTCGTCTTCTTCATCTTGTTTTTTATCATCTAACAATTGGTCTTTGTCCACATAAACCCTCGAAAATAACGAATAGTTATAATTTAAAGCCGCGTTATATAATTCAGGATTTTCATCGATAAAAGTCTCCATTGTTCTTGTAGGTAATACAGCATTTAATGCCCTTCCTGATTTTCCTTGCTTTAGCACCTCAATAACTTCACCGAAAGTCATCTCTGAAAAATCCAAATCAATATTATTGTCTTTTATATAACTTTTCACTCTTTGCCGGTACTCAAGAATCTTATCTTTATCATAGATATCCATAAGAATCCTAAAGCCTGCTTTATCTGCAATTAGGTTGTGAGTGAGATTTAATTCCTTTGTTTCTTTGGAATTGTTAAAATTCCATCCTTCTTTCTCTGTCAGATAAATCTTAATATTTTCAATACTGTCGTTATCTGAATACAGGAATAAAACATTCCCCTCTTTTATCTCACCATTGAACATGTTTGGAGCAAATTTATCGTCCGACGGTGTTTGCTTTATTCCGTCAGTTCTTAACTTGTTTGCCAAATCAATTACACGCTGCGGATTTCTTCTGTTTTGTTCCTTCTTAACCTCTCTTACTTCTCCGTCTTCGTTACCTTTGTACGCATTTAAATTTCCAATTCCATTGTCATAAATAGACTGCATCGCATCTCCAAAAAAACCAATAATACTTCTCTTCCTACTTTGAGCAAAGTGAGTTAAAAAAGACTCAATAACCGCTTTATTGGTATCCTGATATTCATCGATAAGTATAAATCGGTACTTATCTTTAATAATATCACTCAGTTTGGGATAATGCTCAAACATATACTCCGCAACAAGTAGAAGTTCATCATGAGAGATAATCCCTTCTCTTATCCTTACATATTCTTTGTATTGGATTTTGTCTTCAAGGTTATCAAAATAATCACCTGGAACTATTTCTAAACCGTCAATTTTTATTCTGCTAATTGCTTCATCGTTAGCAAGGGCTATAATTGTCGTTCTTAACTCTTTCTGAAAGTGTTTTATGTTGTCCCAGAGAAAATCATGAATTGTTGAGACATTCAAATTATTGTGGTTTACACGTTCTTCAATTTCTTTAACTGCTGCATTTGTATATGTCATGCATGCAACTTTCGAAGTTGGATTTTCTTCTATGACTTGTTTAATAACCTGAACCAAAGAATAGGTTTTTCCACTTCCAGCACCGCCACTCAACAGAAAGTTCTGTCCATTGTCGATGTGCTTAAATATTTCTTGAACCTCTGGTTCTAATGCTAATCTTCCTTCAACCATAACAATCCTTCTTTAATATATTTAGGTATTTGCCAGTTACTCAGATTTGCATTACTAAAAAACAAGATATCTAGAGCAAAATGAGTTTTCTTTTTAATGCACTCATTTGCTAGGGAATATGCGTTCCTTGCATCATTATCAAAGTAGTTTCTATTTTTTAGTCCTTTGAAATCATCCTTATTAGTTCTCACAAATTCTTTGTTCAAATGAATAAAGGAGTCTTCAAAACTTCTCGCATTATAACCGTTCTCATTAGTTTGATAAACAACTAATAGGTTTCCCTCTGGATCATTTGCCCAGATTCCATCACCTTTTTTGAGTATCTTACTATTGAGATCATATCCTTTTAAATCATCTAAGGTTTTATTATTAAAAAAGAATGAAAGAGCAGTATTTGAAAAACTGACTCCATTCTGTACCCCACATTTTTCACCGTCGGCATCAACAGCGTCTAAATCGGTTATTATTAACGATTTTATGCCTAAAAACTCTATAAATTTCTCAAATATTTGAGAATAAGCACCAACTTCAATAATTGAAATATTTTGTGATAGTAAAGGCAAGAATGGATCATTCTCCCCAGATTCGTGGTGCCTTTGTTTCTCTTCAATATCGATCTTTTTCATCATTGTGGGAAGAAGTATTCTTTCAGTATCTCCCTCAATTAGAACGGCTTTATCCGCAAAGAAAATTTCGGCTCTACTAATCGTTAAGTATTGTTTTAAAAATTGATACTGGTTGGGAGCTTCTTCATATTCAAGGCTCAGTTCTCTTAAGCTTTTTGCAATTACATTGTTCAGGCTAATCTTTTTCAGATATTTGATATCATCAAATTCACTATCAGCAACTATATGTGAAGAATGTGTACTAATTATATATTGTAATTTCCTATTTTGTCCATCTTCCCTTGCGATTCCATCCTTAAGTAAACTTTTGATATTTTTAATAAATACATATTGCATTTGAGGATGGGTGTGAGCTTCCGGTTCTTCAATAAACAACAAATTAATATCTGATGGCTTTTTGTTTTTATCTCCTTTGAATTCCTGCCGCTTAATTTCAATTTCGAAAATCATACTGATAAGGTTCATATACCCCAATCCATTATAATATTCAGGTAGTTGATTATCTGCATCATGGTTATATATAACAGTGGTGTTTCCTATTAATAAATTTCTATGCTGTAGTGAAGAAATTATTTTAATTTCAGATTCATTCGGTTTAATTCCACCGAAAAGCTCGACCTTTTTTACGATGTCTTCAAAAAGGCTTGTATAGATACTACTCAAATTATCATCAGTCTCAATTAGTTGGTCTTTAAAATCTTCTATGGCTTTTGATTGCTCATCATTTTCTTCCGTTCTTTCATAAATTTGAGAAGTTTGACCAGATAAGGTTTTATCTGCTTCTTTATTTGTTACGTCCCTCCTAGCGCTTATATATTTAAAAGAAATAATGTCTTTGACACTAATTTTTTCATCATCTAAATCGACAAATACATTTTCATCAGCTTGATTTTCTTCTCTAATATACTCAAAGGAATATCTTCTGGGTTTGAAAAAGCTCAAATGCTGCTCAATGAAATTCCAAGTATTTTTTTCTTTATAACTGCCATTTTCCGCTTTCTTCTGCGCTTCCTTTTCATTGAATGCAATTAACTCGCTTTTCATTCGCTCATAATTTGCAAAATGGAGGGCGAATTCAAATCCAAGAACAATAACATTGTTTTCAGGATCCAAATCCATCATTACTCGACTGATATTGGATAAGTCATCATCTTCGCCATATCCGATAAAAATCTTCAGTTTTATTGACTTTGGCTTGTATTCTTCTTCAGCGATTAAACCTGCCTCAAGAAGTTCTTTAATTTCTTTTTTAAATTCGATATTAAAATCATCAAATTTGAAGCTATTTGGAGAATTCAAAAACTTTTCTAATACAAGCAACAGCGACGTTTTTCCTGTGTTATTTTTCCCAATGACTAGAGATAACTCTTCTTCAATATCTATTGAGAAATCTTTTAAAAGTCTATAATTCTCTACTTGAATTTTAAATATTTTCATCATAGTTAGGGTTTATACGAAAGCACTATCTTGAAACATAGCCTATTGTCGGATATCCTTATTTGCACTTTACTTTTGGTGATATTATACTGTTATATGCCTCGAATTATAATCCACCTAAAATTAATAAACTTTTGTTAAAAACATTTTTTAAGTTGCAAATCAATTATTGTATCAACGACAAAAAAAAGAGGCATTTCGCCTCTCTCTTTTTAGAACTTGATCTTTTCTTCAACTTCTTTGACTTTTTCATCCAAGGTTGATTTGATCTCCTCCATCACGGCTGAGACAACAGGGGTATTAGAAGTCTTGAACTCCTTGCCGGAAGCGTCCCGGAGGAAAATCGTTGCCCCCATTCCGTCAGCACCTAACGAAAAGGTCTGGAGGTTCCTGCGGGTTTCCGTTAACTTGCGCCACTTTTCAATGAGCATGCTCAAGTCTTCCACTTTTTGGATGCGTTTTTCCAAAGAAGGAACTTCAGCGGTTACTTTTTCCTCTTTTTTCACTACTCCCAAAGAAGCTTTGTTTTGTCCATTACTTTCAGCATTAACTTTTTTAGCTGTAATTGTCATAGATTTTACTCCTGCCCTGGAGGTTTTTTATGGCATCTGGCACGCCGGTTAAAATTTCGGCGTAACCGGATATTGAGCTATCGCGGATTCTTGTCAAGGGTGAACGTCTGGTTTTTGCCGGGAGCAAAAAGCTGACCGAACACGAAGTGCGGCGAAGCATTGGATTTATTGGCCAAGGGCCGCCCTTGACGTTTCCGTGAAGCGATCAATAACTTTGCGGCAATTTTAAATGGAGTGGTTTTACCTTTCAAAATACTGAAAACGAACAAAAAAGGGGCACTGCCCCTAGAATTCGAACAACAACTGCTGAGATACTCCTAATTTCGTAACCTGTTTATCAACGATTTCCTGTTTCTTATCCGGTAGTTTCAAAACCATATAACTTTCGGTTTCTGATATTTCCCTGATGTATGGGACACAATGTTCCGGGTGAAGTTCGATTCCCCATCCTGCATAAAAACGGTTCATTAGCGTGTCCATCCAGCAGACTTCGCCAAGGAGTCCATTCAGGCATAGGTTGATCAAACACATCATCGCACACATCCGGTCAATGTCTGCCCCAAAGAACAGTGAATCCCGACTAATCTTTGCTGCGGCTAGCAACATCCGACCAGATCCGCAGCAACAATCTGCCACCCGTTCGCCAACCCCTGAAGGGTTCGAAATCCTGGCCATCAGATCACATACCGGTTCCGGGGTAAAAAACTGCCCATTGTGCCCGTGGCTAATATATTCCATATAAAAGTCCCCGAAGCAGTCTTTTAAACCTTTTCCACCGTTGTCCATTTCCATTACCAATGCTCCAAAAGCTTCGGACATCAGGTAAGCATCCGGTTTTTCATAGTTCCGCACAATCTCAAGGTAACGGTCTTCTTTTGCACCTAAGGACAAGGCGCAGACCGCCATTTCCAGGAACTCTTCAAACACTGAATGCAGACCATACATATGGCCGATCTGTAGGATATAACAGGAAAAACTCTTTAACTGGTTCATATTATTTGATTTTAATTGTTCAACTATGGTTTTCTGGAATAAAAAGGGCGAAGGCTAAACCGCCTCCGCCAATTGCCCCGCCTGGCTTGCGCTTGCAGGCCGGTTCGGGCTGGACTGATGCTCCAGGATATAGTCCACGGCTTTTTGTGCCTGGGACGAAGCTGTCAACAACATCTTTTTATCTTCCTTGAACTTTCCGATCCAGCTTTTAATGTATGCAGCACTGTTATCGATCGTGGCATTTTGGATACCGGTAATATGGCACAGGTAGGCTGCTCCTAATTCAGCCACCAGTTCTTCCTGGCTGTAATCCTGTGAACCGAATTTATGGTCTGGGAGTTTTTCATGTCTGCCTGTCCGGTTGATGTGCCCGGTTGCGTGGACTGCTTCATGGTACAAAACGTTGTAAAATTGTTCATCCTGAAAAAAAGCGCGTGGGTTTGGCATCCCGATATAGTCCCCTAAAGGTGAGAAGAAGGCATGAGATTGGTCAAGCTTGATATCGGGACAATCAGACCAGTACTCGATCAACTGCTCGGCCTGGCCGATCGGGTCAAAATCATGATCGTAAGCTTCAGCCGATGGAATTTTACTTTCGTCGATACCTTCGGTTTGTTTCAGATTGAAAACCGTGTAATACCGGAGAAACGGGATTCTATCAATACTGCCGTCTTTGTCTTCCTTGTCTATTAGTTTCCAGAACACAACCGGAAATCCTTTTTCTCCTCTCAAGACATGCCCTCCAAATTCCTTCACTTGCTTGAAGGTGAGAAAAAACGGAGATCCAAACCTATCAGCAACGGTCAGCAGGAACCAGAAGTTAAATCCACGATACACCTTCTTATAAACCAGGTTCTGTGGAAAATCGGTTTCTGCTTTCCAAGGCATTTGCCAAGGAATGACACCTTTTTCAAGACGTTCGATAATCAGGTTGGTAACCATTTCGTAAATGTCGAATGAAGAATTCATGGGAAAGCGCCGATGCCTTTCGGACTTATTTTGGCATCCGTCAGTAGCCGGATTTATCTGGCACGCCGTTAAACTTAAATTTTTGACGTACCACATTGAGCTCTCTCGGATCAGGTCAACGGGGTGCATGTCAGTTTTTGCCCACCTGTTTGTTCTCTGAATTAATATCTTCTTGACAATTATCAAAGCAAAAACTGAACGCATCCGAAGGAAACGAGCCACGAAAAGCGAGTTCCCCTTTACCGTTCCGGGAAGCGATTAATAACTTTGTCGGAAATTTGAGTGTAATAAGCAATACCTTCTATTCGAAATCTGGGATGTTTTGTATTGTGTTATTAAGTAACTTATTCGATTCACCTGTTCAGGTTTGATCGAAATGAACAAAAAAAAGGGCTAAGCCCTTTTTCATTTAAAATGGATTGCCTTGTCTAGTCAAAGCATCTTCATCGGCCGCAGCCGAAAGAAAACTGCGGTATTCCGGTTCTCCGCAATCAGAACATAGCAGCGTGCGGGTTCGTGGCCAGTAATAGGCTACCGTGCCGCGAGGCAAACGAATCTGGCATTTTTCGCAATAGCTTGGATAACGTACCGCAATTTGTCTTGGATCATCTTTGTATCTCATCATCAATACCTCCTATCATTTTATTCTGACAACAATCATCAGAATTGGTTAATCTTCAAACGGTTTCATAATGAAAATCGCTGGCGATGGGTCATCAAAGTCCCGCGCGGTTATCAAGGCCTTTAGAGTAACTTCGCGCAACAGCCGGGTCGATCTTTCTGCAACTTTTTCGTTCTGCTCCCAATCACCAGTATCCAGCAGTTGAACCAATAACTTAAAAAGCAAGTGAGAAGAAGATTCCTTCCTGGCGAAAAAGGCAAACATGAACAGCACATCCCATAATCGACCAGCTTGATCCTGATAAACTTCCATACCTTTAGGAACTTCAACATATTTATCCCAAACTGCGCGGGTCAGGTAAACCGGATGACGGATCCCTGCTTCCATTGAAACTTTCTGGTCAACTTGAATTAAAAAACCATCATCGACGGCTTGTTTGGTGGAGTAAACTGAGATCGGTTTCAAATTCTTGAAATCATTCATAATGGATCGCCGCTTGCCCTGCGGACTTATAATGGCATCTGGCACGCCGTTAAACTTAGATTTTTGGCGCACTGACATTGAGCTATCCCGGATGAGGTCAACGGGGTGCATGTCTGGTTTTCCGTGCGGATAGCATGTGCGATTTGGAAAAGGGAAAAGCTGAACGCATCCGAAGGACGGTTGCCACGAAAAGCAACCGCCCCTTTACCGTTCTGGGAAGCGATCAATAAATTTGTCGGAAATTTGAGTATAACAAGAATCTCCTATTTCAAAATCAAGCGTTAAAAGCAAAAAGAACTGCCAGCAATGCGCTTGCATATTTCCATATAAAATAAAGAGGGTTATTCTAAACTGATAAAAATTCTCAATCAAAAGATGACTATTTTTTTGTAAGATTGCTAGATGAAAATCAGCAATCTCAACTAAACGCTATGGCAAAATCGAAACACCCTTTTGGCAGGTACCAGATTATTGATAGAGAATTAGGACGGAAAGACTGGGTGAAGACCAAAGAGTTGAAAGAAATCATTGAAAACGAATTATCAATCAACGTTTCAGAAAGGATGATCAACGAGGATATCAATGCCATGAGGGATGATCCTCTTTTGGGCTATGAAGCGCCTATTCAATACAATAAAACAAAGAAAGCTTATTATTATGCCGACCGAACCTATACGATAAAAGCTTTTGGATTACGAGAAGGCGACATCAATGCTTTAAGTTTTTACGCCAGAACCATTAATCAATATCGGGAATACGAAGTATTCAAAGATTTTACCAATGCGATTGAAAAAGTCATCGATGCTGTCACAATCAGAAAAGGTATTTCGAATGTTGAGCAGGCCAGATCTGTTGTCCAAACTGAACCGCCTCCAAGATTAACAGGAAGTGAACTAATTCCTACTATCGTTCACGCGCTTGACACCAATAAAGTTATTGAATTTGAATATAAGAAATTTGAAGACTCTTTCCCCAAAGTGGTAAAGCTACAACCATATTTATTAAAGGAAGATAGTCATAGGTGGTACATCGTGGGAAGGAACGAAGTCCATGTTAAACCAACGACTGTTTATGCGTTGGACAGAATGCTTGCTTTACGAATCCTTGAAGAAAAATTTATACCTGAAGAATATGACTTTGACCAACATTTTGCTTATTCATTTGGTATTACTGTTACAGAGGACGAACCAATAGAAGTCATTCTGTCTTTTACGCCGTTGCAAGGCAATTATTTAAAAACGCTAAAGATCCATCATACACAAAAAAACTTGGTTGACACAGAACAGGAATTTCGGATCTCAGTAAAAGTCATCCCAACTTGGGAGTTTTATGAACGAATTCTCGGGTATGGCAATAGCGTTAAAGTCATTTCTCCCCAAGAAATTATCGATAGTTTAAAGGTTAAATCGAGGCAGATATTCGAACAATACCAAGAATCCTAAAAAAAAACCTATCGCGAAGTTCCATTGCGTGATGCCTGATTTTCTTTGTAACGTGAATATTGTATTGAAAGAACAAATTATGAAGATTCAAAATGTGATTATAGCAAGCGCATTGCTGATATTGTCGGCATGTGCCTCAATTCCTAAAGAGGTGGTGACCCTATCTCAAACCCTGGGTGATGATTTGAAAGTCCTCCACAATTCCCATGTAAACGCAGTCCACATTTATTTTGTAAAAATGAAAGACGAGATCAATTCGTTCGTTGATGAGACGTATGCTCCATTTGTCATACACTACGTCTTAAAATCGGAGCTTGCAAGCTATCAGGAAGGAGAAGCGTCTTTATATGGCACGATAGAACTTGCAGGTAAAAAGGAAGGACAGAAAGAAGCCAATGATGCTATAAATGTCATGATGGAGTTTCAAGAAGCAGCAAGAACCCAGATAGAAAGTAAGCGTAACGATTTGCTATCCCCATTAAAAAATCAAGAAACTGAAATTCTAAAAGCAGTAAATCAATCCTATGAAAATGCCATTTATGCCAATTCATCGATTACAGCCTATTTACAATCAATCAGAAAACTAAAAGAAGGTCAGCAGTTAGCGCTCTCGAAAATCGGATTGGAAGGTGCTGATATCCGCATAACTGATTCATTATTGAAATTATCAACAGAAATTGGCAAAGTGACCCAGGCGGCAAAGAAAATTGATATACAAAGTGATGATGCATTTCAGCAACTAGAAAAAGTGAGCAATCAAATCAAAGAAATAACTAGTAAAAAATGAGTACAATGGGAGAAAACAGATTTACCAAACAATTTGCAGAAGCGGATTCCGCATTCGATGGCAAATACAAAAAAGAACTAGACCATTTGCGTGGCCTCTCGAGATCAGAAATCAACGCCCTTACACCGGGAACTTCTGATGCGCAAATCTATTTGGACTTAATTAAGGTCGTCGAGCAAGCCTCAAAAGAGAACCTAAGCCAGGCAGAGTTGATTGAGAACATTAAAGGATTGGGGGAAATAGCAGTCAAAATTGCTAGAAAAGTGCCTCAATTTGCCTCTCTGCTATAATACTTATAAAAATAAAAAAGCTATGGCCAGTGGATTAACCCATATCTTATTAACCAAGAAGTTACAAGACAAATTTGAAGATGGCGATTTAAAGAATATTCTCGCCTTTGCTGCTGATTCGTTCCAGGTAGGTTCAGTTGCTCCTGATTTACCGTACGCCAGTATTGCCGATAATGACTTCATTTTCGCCAACGAGAGCTCGTTGGCCGATGACTTTCATTATAAGTTAACAAATCAGTTGCCTTTGCAATCGCTTGTAAGGTTGAAAGAACTCAAAGGACAGCTTGATGATGAGATTCTTTATCATATGTTTTCCTTCTTTCTCGGATATATTTCGCATGTTCTCGCTGATGGAATAATCCATCCTTTCGTCCGGGACAAAGTTGGTGAGTATAATGAAAACCAAGCGGAACATCGCTCGTTGGAGATGCAATTAGACGTTCTATTCTTCGAGGAACTTACTGCAGGCTCAGGTTTTGCCTCCGAATTGAATTATACTAATATTCATGATGAAATCGAAAATTTCTTGAACTTGAAGTTCAAAAATGAGATAGTATTGGCCTTTAGTGATTTGATCAACGCTGTATACGGACAACACTATACGGAGGATAAGATTCTGGGTTGGATCAAAGGACTTCATCGTATGTTTGAAGTTGCGGAAGGGGACCACCCACGGTTTTACAGGAATTTGAAGGCAAACACCTTTACTTTCAGAAACCGGGAAGACATTAATCGTGAAAGAGCTGTCAAATTAGAAAAACCAAAAGATCGGGAAACCAATTTTTTAGAAGTTAATGAGATTGATTATTTCAAAGATTGTATTCCGCAATACTACAAACGATTTGTGGCTCTTGCTCAACAGGCATTTAGGTTTGTATTTGAAGATGGGCCGGCTCTCAGTGAAGATGATATTCCTGCTATTAATCTCGATACTGGTAGACTTTTACCAGCCAATGATTTAAATACGATACCTTCATTTTGGAATAACAACGACTAAAATAAAAATGAAAAAAAGTTATATTTTATTGATAATTGCGATTTGGTTATTGGGTTCTTGCAGTTATGCACAACCAAAGACCGAGAATAAAGAGCTGGAGGAATTTGTCACAGATTTATCTTCAGCAAACGTGAAACTTCGAGGAAAGCTGTTGCTTTTTGGCACCTACAAAGGGGATTTATCTGGTTTAACGTACGATCATTACCTCAAATTACTAAAAGAAAATGAGAGTGTATCCGATAGAGGTTTATCAGAGTTAATCCAAAAGTCAGACAAGCATCTTTTTCTTGCTCAAAAGAATTCTTTCCTTATCGCTCTTTATTCTAAGGATTTCGGCGTGGTATTATATGATATGGCAGATTCGGCATTTACCGATTCGATAAAACAAATAGGACCTAACGACAAAGTTCCGAATCTAGTAGATTTCATCGGTAGTTCGGGATTCAGACCCCAATAATACGAAATGAAATACGCATCACACCTTTCAGGACTCACACATGGCTCCGGCCTGGCTTAATGTCATTTTCAATTGGCAATCCATATATTCAGGGAGAGATAGAAGAAGATTACATAAAAGCAAAACAACTAATATTTAGTTTGATCTTTTTTTTAACTGTCAGAAATCACATAAAACTCATTCCCTGTTTTCTTTAGAAGAAGGTCTGTTGCACCGAGAAGTTTTAAATGTTCAGTTTCCTTTATGATGTCCGATTTTGAGATGCCGGGCTGAACAACGTATATATTAAAATCGGCTTGGCAATAACCAGAAGTGAGCATGTTCAAAATTGTTAGAATATCATTGTCACCACCTTTTTCAAAACGAGAGTTATTACCTTGATTAATTCTTTTTTCCTCCCTCCTTAACATGTGTTTAATCAGTTCAACGGTGTAGTGCTTCCAATGAAAGCTTCTTTGTGCTTGACCACATACCTCATACAAATCTTTTAATCGTCCACCACTCTCTAATTTACTTGAATATTTACAGTGATATAATTCAAAGAGTACTCTTCTATCGGGAGAATCAAATGTTTTTATAGTAATAATATCGCTTGCTTCATTGGCATCATCGTCATCAAAAATGATGCTATATTCTGCATCTGATTTTAATCTTTGGAGCATGTTGTATTGTATAGAATCTGCACGCTTTTCTTTCTTTTGAGATTCTTTTCTAATATCAACGCCCTGCCAACTTAATGGAATAATCTTATTTACATCGAATATTGTGATATTCCCTTTAAATGGGAAAAATATGTTGTTATGCATTTTTGAATTATCATGGAACCAGATTACAGGAGGAAACTCCAAGAATAAGTCCAGTAAGTCTTCATCTTTCTTTGCACGCTGTACTTTTAAAGGATAACCACTAATAAGATCGTATTTAAACCCTCTTGAATTTTCATCATCCAATAGAGTTAATTTGTATGTCGTCTCAATCCCCTCTACATTAACAGAAAAGGAGATCGTATCTTGGGTTTTATCCACATAATTGATAGGAAAATCAACCAAAGGGAAATTCCTATATTCAAATCTAGAGGGATATCGATAAAACTCTTCATCCCATTTTATTGAAATCGGCTGTTTGTCATCATATAGTGTTGTACGGCGTTCGGGTTTCTGGATAAATTTGAATATATCTTCAGTATTTATTGACTCATCTAAAAGTTTTCCCCCCATTTCATTACACCAATCACAAAAATCAGGAATTGATTTAACCAATTTAGTCCAGATTCTTCCTTTGGAGGAGCAACCAATAGTGACCTTTTCTCCATTTTCATAGCCTACTCCAAATAAATTAGAGCTGGTTTTATTGTTGTCGAGTTCATCCAGCCCACTTACAATCCCATTTCCTGCATACATCGTGAAACTAATTGGCCCGTTTAGAACCGATTTAAGCCCAAGGTTAAAAAGCTCTAATTGAAAGATTCCATCAAGACAACGATAAATATTTGCTTCGCAGAACAATTCGCTAATAGTTCCACAAACAGCATCAGCAAGCTTGTTATGAGTTGAGCCATTATTAGAACTATTGATGAAAAGTAGTTTTGTCTCAGGATTAAGATAAACAATGTAAAGGTCATAGTCACAATTTACCAAATCTTCAATTTTACCCCAATCAACAGGTTTGTTTTTTTTTGCAATTATCACAAGTAGATTGTGTTCTCCATGTTCAATAGTTGCTGTTTCATATATGTTCTCAGGAAAATACTTGGAGTGATTCTCAGGAGTCCATTTGATCTCGGAATCATATAATCGAAACACTACAGTACTCATTGCCGGTGTAATGTTTCGAAATGGAATTTTATTTGGGATTTGCACATCCGAGAAATTCTTAAAAAAGTTTTCTTCGTCAATTATTCCCTGAATAACATCTTCATTAGAATGTCTGATGATACTATCCCAATCTGAATCTTTCTGGTATAGCTTTCGTAATGTACCTTTAAGTTTTGTGTCCGTGATGTTGGCAACAATTTTTGCATTCCCCAACTTTAAATCGGATTCCCTGGTAAATCTTCCAAAAAATTGAAATGATGTAGTGATATTTTTATGTAGATCATGCATGGCACATATTTTAAGCTGAGGAAGGTCAAAACCTTCTCCAAGCATATCTACGCAAATAATAATTTTATGCACTGCGTTTTTAATCCTTTCGAGGATTGCTTTTTTTTCTCGATTAGATTTTATTCCACTATGTATAAATACTGGATTTAAATCTTCATATTTTGAGTATATTTCATTGAAGATTCGTTCTGCTTCTTCCTGTTTATCTACCCGGGCCATTAAAAGATGGTCATACCCATTTTCCCTGTCTTTCAATAAAAGTTCAACTGCCTTTTCTGCTATTTTTTCATCTGCTAGCTGATTATTAAACTCCAGAATTGGATGGAAATCTATTTTTTTATAATAGTTGTCCCTCTGAGCAAGAGATAATGGGTAATTATAGATTATATCCCCAAGAAGTCGCTTTTTATCATTTCGGAATGGGGTGGCGGTAAACAGTAGCACTTTTTTACCTTTTATTTCTAGCTGTTGTTTTATATTTTTCCATGTTGCAGCTTGGCTATGATGAGCTTCATCAATTACTAAATAATTGCACCAATTTAGTAATGCTTCTTTAAACTCCCCTTCACTTGTTAAAATCCCACTTATTAGCTGTGGTGTTGAGACAATTACACTGGATGTGAATATTTCTTTTGCGTCATTTAAATCTTTTAATCCACTGTAAAGAGTACAAACTTTTGGGTTAAGACTTTCGTATGCTGCAATCCTAAATTTAGGATTCTTTAAAATTCCCAACGTAACGAATTTTTCTGAAATTTGATTTCTCAAGGAATCAGAAGGAACAATCACAAGTAGTCCACTACATTGTTCAGCGATAGTAAGGCAAAGCATTGTTTCTGTCTTGCCGGTTCCTGTTGGCATTACAACCATTGCTGTTTTATTCGAAATGCTCCAATGAGCTTGAATTGAATGTAGTGCACCAATTTGCGGGGGGCGCAACCCGTACTCAATTATATTTCCATCATCATCTTTATCCTCCTTCCGATATTGAAAGGCTCCATACCAAGAATTCGCAATTTCTCTTTTGTCTGGTATGTTTATGTATAAGGTCTTTTTAGAACAATGTGCAAGTGTTTCAATTGAAGTATCAGAAAGTTCATTTCTGTCTATATAAAATGCAGCGTCATAGTTTAAAGGGTACTTTTTCTTCAAAGTAGACAAAAAATAAGTCCTTCCATTGTTAGATTTAAAAGTGAATCCATTATATCCAGAGCCACGATATCGCTCAATCACGCCACTCTCAATACCTATATGGTATGAAATTTTATTTCCTTTTAGGTTATTGGTAACAGTTTTATCGAAACTAACAACTACATTTTCGTTTGGGAATAGGCTTTGCATATGCTTAATTTTTTAGTTTCACACACTCCAAAACTCCGCTAAAGCCTCGGCTTGTTGGAGTACAATTTCGGTAGCCAGTTTTTGCATGTCGGGTGGATAGCCATATTGACGCAGGGTGCGTTTTACGATAACTTTCAGCTTTTTCTTCACCGATTCCTTGACGGTCCAGTCGATGGTGGCATTTGCCCTTACCCGCTCAACCAATACCCGCGCGAGCTTGAGTAAAATCTCATCGCCCAGCAAATCTTTGGCGCTTTGGTTGTTGGCTACGGCGTCGTAAAAAGCCAGTTCATCCCGCGACAATCCCATCTTTTCGCCCCGTTTGTCGGCCTCTTTGATCTCCTTGGCCAGGTCGATCATCTCCTGGATAATCTCAGCAGCGGTGATTAAGTTATTCTGGTAACGCTTAATCGACGATTCCAGCATTTCCATCAGGCTGCGGCTTTGGACAATGTTGTGTTTTGCCCTGATTTTTATTTCATCATTCAGCAGCTTTTTAAGCACCTCCAGTGCCAGGTTCTTGTGCTTCATGTCACGCATCTCTTCCAGAAATTCATCATCGAGGACCGACAATTCGGGCCTCCGGATACCTGCAGCATCGAAAATATCAACGACCTGTTCCGATACGATGGCCTGATCAACCACTTGCTTGATGGCTGTTTCAATTTCGTAATCGCTTTTGCCGCCATTCTGGGAACTGCCGGAGTCAAATTTCACCAGGCGTGCTTTCACTGCCTGAAAGAATGCGATTTCATCCTTAACGTCCATCGCCTCCTCATGGGGCAAAGCAATCGCAAAAGCTTTCGAAAGCGCTGTCACTTCGCGCACATATCGGTTTTTGCCATCCTTCAGACTGAGAATATATTCAACGGCCGAAAGTATGATTTCCAATTTTTGTTTGACTGTTGCATCAAAATACTCCTCGTAAGCGAAGCCCTTGCCATAAGGTATTTTGGGGTCGGCGGCCATCATAAATTCCGGTTCACGCAGGCTGGTTTTTTCTGAGAACATCTGCGCCACCACTTCCAGTTTCTCCAGCATCAGCTGAACAGCTTCTTCCTGTGTTTTGGCAGGATCGCCCTTACCACCACTTTCTGCGTAGAAAGACAGGGCTTTCTTTAAGTCGGAAGCAATTCCCAGATAATCGACCACCAAACCGCCCGGCTTATCTTTGTACACGCGGTTCACCCGGGCAATGGCCTGCATCAGGTTATGGCCTTTCATCGGCTTGTCGATGTACAGCGTGTGCATGCTCGGTGCATCAAAGCCGGTGAGCCACATATCTCTTACAATCACCAGTTTTAAGGCATCGGTGTTGTCTTTCATGCGGTCGGCCAGGGTCCGGCGTTGTTCTTTGGTGGTGTGGTGCTTCATCATTTCCGGACCATCCGATGAAGCCGCGGTCATCACCACCTTGATCACTCCCTGGTCCAAATTGTCGCCGTGCCAATGCGGACGAATCGCGGTGATTTCTTTGTAAAGATCAACAGCTATCTGGCGGCTCATCGTCACAATCATGGCCTTGCCTTCAATTCCGCTGTTGGTCCGCTCTTCGTAATGAAAAATAATGTCTTCGGCAATTTTCTTTAGGCGGGCCGGGCTGCCAACAATGGCTTCAACCTTCGTCCATTTGGCCTTGGCCTTTTGGGTATCGGTCAGCTCATCGCTTGCCAGTTCTTCGTCCAGTTCCTCAATCAATTGTTTACCTTCTTCCGAAAGGTTGATTTTTACCAAGCGGCTTTCGTAATAAATAGGAACCGTGGCCCCATCTTCAACGGCCTGTGCAATGTCGTAAATATCGACATAGTGACCAAATACGGCCGGGGTGTTGACATCGGTTGATTCGACCGGCGTGCCTGTAAAACCAAGGTAAGTGGCATTCGGCAGGGCATCGCGCATGTATTTGGCAAAACCATACACCAGGCGGTGGCCAATCACTTCTCCCTTTTCATCTTTCACCTCCATGCTTTTGGGCTTGAAACCATACTGGGTGCGGTGGGCTTCATCGGCCAGCACGACAATGTTGGTGCGGTCAGACAATTGTTCGTACACATTGGTTCCATCTTCGGGCTGAAACTTTTGGATGGTGGCAAACACGATTCCACCAGAGGCTACTTTTAGCAGCTCTTTTAAATGCTGCCGGCTGTTGGCTTGCACCGGAACCTGACGAAGCAATTGTTTCGACGAAGCGAAGGTGTCGAACAACTGGTCATCCAAATCATTGCGGTCGGTAATGACCACAACGGTTGGATTATTGAGCTGAAGCACCAGTTTGCCGCTGAAAAATACCATCGATAGCGACTTGCCGCTTCCCTGGGTGTGCCAAACAACGCCACCTTTACGGTCGCCATTGGCTGACGATGCTTTTTGCACCGATTCAATGGCCTTGTTTACGGCGTAATACTGGTGATAAGCCGCTACTTTCTTAACGGGTTGGATGGTGGCGATCCCTTTGGCATCGACATGCTTTGACTCTTCAAAAACAATAAAATGACGAATATAATCCAGCAAGGTAGTTTGGTTGAGCAGGCCTTTAATCAACACTTCCAGTTGGCTGTTGAGCGGGGAGGCTTCGGTCATGCCATCGCTGGTTTTCCAGGCCAGGTAGCGTGAAAAACCAGCCGACAAGGAACCGGCTTTCGCATTGGCGCCATCCGACAATACACAAAAGGTATTGTAGGTGAACAGGCTTGGAATAGTGTCCTTGTAGGTTTGAATTTGTTTGTAGGCTGAATGCAGGGTGGCATTCTCGTCCACCGCATTTTTTAGTTCAAAAATCACCAGGGGCAAACCATTGACAAACAGGATGAGATCGGGGCGTTTGTTATTGTTGTTTTCAATGATGGTAAACTGGTTGACCACCAGGAAATCATTTTGGCTTGGATTTTCGAAATTGACCAACCGTACCCGGTCTCCACGTTGAATACCATTTTTACGATATTCGACCGGAACGCCCTCGGTAAGCAACTCATGAAACCGGAGGTTGTTGACCATGAGCTCGGGCGATGCGACACGCTGAACAATTTTTATGGCTTCCTGCTGGGCATCGTGCGGAATATCCGGATTGTTCCGGGTAATGGCTTCCTGCAAACGTCCTCTTAACACGACATCATTGAAAGAATTCCGCTCAGGATGTACGCCATCAGGAGCGATTATCGAGCCATTCAGGTATTTCCATCCCAGGTTTTCGAGCTCCTCAATGGCCCAAAGTTCGATGTCGTTTTCAGTTAGTTTGGTCATGTTCTATTAGTTAACTAGTCATCCTTTTCTGCCTGATAGCTCATATAATTAATCCAAGCAACTTCATTCCAGTCTACGGAATTATAGGCTTTAAAACTTGGATTAACGAATATTCCATATTCTTGAAAATCTTCTATTTTGCTCTTGATTTTAGAAATATAGCCAAAATCGTCTCCTTCTGTGAGAATTGTCTCCCGCATATCCTCAACCGCATCATCAATTTCACCTTCAAAAAGCATCACAATATGACCGACTGAGCCAGAATCAACCAGCCCCTCCAAATCAAAACTGCTTCCAAATTTCCCTAAAAGATCAAGAACTTCGTCTGTTTCATAAAGACCTTGAATACTGTCATTAATAATCTCTCCGATATTTTTATTGATCAGCTCATGAAGAGTTGAACTATAATCTATACTATTGACAAAATCTATGAAATACTTATTCAATGATATATCTTTAACTAACGACTCCCAATCGTTTACTTGATCTAAAATTTGGTACAGGATATGCTCTACATTGGTAATCCGAATATGTTTGTTAATAAACAACGCCATCCGAATTAAATCCTCATCCCTATGATTCTTCGGTAAGAATAATCTATAATCCTCTACTAATCTTCCCTGTAGCTCTTCTGGAATCTTGTTCCCATTTAGCTTCAACAACCTCTCATTTAATTGATCAGACAACAACACACTCTTAAATATAAAGGTCAATTCAGAGTAATCGTTTTGAAGATAAGACTTGACAAAATCTGCTATTGAGGGATTTATAAAAGAAACCCTATTACCTTTAATAGAGACGAGGCCGTTGTTTAGACTTCTTGTAGCTCTCAGAAAACAGTGAGAAGGTATTTGCAAACCCCTATCTCGATTTTCTATCTCGATTCTCCGATTAAAAGCGACTTCGAGTTGTTTAATTGAGGTGAAATTTCCGAATGTAAAAAGAGTTTGTAAAACCAACCGTTCATATCCATTGATCTGATTAAGATAGACATGCTCCCACAAAGCAATTGGAGAATCCAATGAAGTCTTCACAAACTTCATGTAATCATCTATCAAAATCTTCTTCATCTGATACGAGTCTGTTATGAATTCGATTATCCGAGGAGAAAAATTCCTGTGTCTAACTATGTGTCCAGCAATCTTTCGGAGTACAATTTCGTAATCTGCCGGCAATCTAGATACATCCAAATGATTATGAAAGATTTTCTCTTTAACCTTTTCAGTGTATCTTTCTAGCCTCATTGTAGATTCTTCAAGCATTTGCCTTCTCATCTGGAGCTTCTCTGACTCACTAATCACTTTTGCTATCAAATTACTTCGAGCTGTAAGTATTAGTACTTTATTTTCGAGTTTTTTTACTTGAGTAATTAACCGCAAAAGTCTCGCTTCTACTGATAGCGCTTTTTTTCTCTCCTCTTCATTACTTCCTAGAAAATCATCAAAATAGATTACTTGTTTTGAGTCGTCAGGCCTTAGCTGTCTTTCTGCATCGAAAACATCATCTATAACAAAGCTAAGCTCATAGCCATTTTTTATAAATCCATAGATCAGCATTTCTGCCAACGCAGTCTTCCCTGTTCCCGGATCTCCTGTGATTATTACGATGCTGAACTTCTCAAGCTTTTCTTTAGCCTCGTCAAAGTAGGGAGTAATTTCAAACTTTGCAATGTCTGCTGTCAGTTCATTTTCCACAAAGCTTTTGGCTCTAAAGGACAAATTTGAATTCAATATTGCCTCCAAAACAGAACTAGAGGAAAACCACAGCTTATAATTAGACTTCTCAATGGTTTGATGTACTGATAACAGTCTATTTAAATCATCTTGCCCATAAATATCAGAAAGGTTCCGAATGTAAGGTGTAAAAAGAGTTTGGATGTCGCGTCCATTAGCCGCACTTAGTGCGACGGACGTGGCCAAGATATATCTAGATGGCTTTAACTTTTTAACCTTTGCAACTTCTGTGTCTTTCAAAGTTCTAAACATTTTTGCATACCCTGATTTGAGGTAATGCTTCACCTGTCCCACGTGCTCATACTTCTCCTCATCAGTAGAATACAGAAAATCTATTCCCTGATCCTTTCCTTCTTTAAATGTTCGATATTTCACAGATGATCCGTCTTTTTGTTCTGCGTTCAATAATTCACAAACCAGATTTTCAAGATCGCTACTATTTAATGTTGAAAAATCGTAATTCGTCATAATTATTTCAATTCAATATTTAGAAGTGACCTAATTCCACCCCAATATAAACTCTCGTATACTTCTTATAGAAGCCAGCAGGTCTGTTTCTGATGCCACTCCATTTTCTCCTCTATGATGAATTTGATTCCTAATAAACGTATGGATTGTTGCACTATTGGGATTACCTTTCCACGGACTTGATAAAACTTCTCCTTTTTCCTGATGAAAAAAGGCTATGTCAAACTGTTTTACATTTGCGTTTCTCTCCTCCCTCTCGTCATATAATTCTTTTAATTTTTCGTAGAGCTCGCTATGATATTCTTCTGGAACAACATCAAACGCAATAAAATTGATCTCATTTAAGGAAGGGAACGAAAGAGCTTGAGGTTCTACATCTTTCACCTCTACTCCTTCACCATTCTTTTGCAATAATCTCAAGCTACCAAAGTTCAATTCCTTAACAACGGAAGGGCTATGTGTCGTTATTATCACTTGCGTACTACCCAGGCCTGACAACTCAATTAATGCCTTTATTAGTTTTCGTTGGTGATCTGGATGCTGAGATGTTTCGGGCTCCTCAATGGCATAAATAACATCTGGAACGTAGCGTTCAATTTTCCGTCTCTCAGCTTCGGCCCGGAAAAAATTAATTAGAATAAGACGTTTAACACCGCTTCCACGCTTATTGAATGGAATATCATCATCACTGGTGATTGTAACATTTTTGAAAACGTCGTTCCATTTCAGCGCATCAGACGATGGAATTACAGGGCTTAGTTGATCTGCGATGTCTGGATTCATTTCTCTCAGTTTCTCTAGCGTAGTTCCAGCCACTTCTCTCAATTTTGTTTCAACGGTTCGAGCAATTTCATCAAACTATTGAACGATATTCGGAGCTGATAAGATTTCACGAACTGCCAATTTCATTGGGTCTTGAACCTCACTATCTCCATCGCTATTTTTTCTGTCCGATTGGAATAGGGCGTAAAGTGGCATATAGTTCTTCAGCTTTTCCCAGAGGTCCTTTTCACTTATTTTATTCGCATCTATATAAATCTCCTGCAAATTCAAATTTTCTTGAAAGTGATTCCAAATAGCTTTTCGAAGTTCCGCATTTATGGTGCGATTTTCACACTCAATTTCATTCTCCTTCACTATTTTCTGGAGTTCCGGCCGTTTTTTTAGAAGTAGATCTTCACAATTTTTATTCGTTGGGTGCAGAGCATTGAAAAATACCTTTTCTGATCCACCATTAGGAAACAACTTGATAATCTCTAACCGACCATCGGTATTGACCAAATATTCGCTAGATAAGGTCGTTTCATTCGTGTCATCCAGTACAATGTTTAATGGTAAATCTGAAAAAGTAACGCCAAGAATGATATCACATTCTCCATTCATCCGGTTGGCTGCATTTACATCATCTTTTTCAATTTTGGCAATGGCATTTTTCCCATTAAAAAAAATATCAAGTGCCTCAAGAATAGTAGATTTGCCCATGTCATTTTTGCCAACAAATACTGTTAAGTCGTCTATTGCAATTGTGGTTTCGTCTTTATAACCACGAAAATTTTTAATCGTCACCTTTTCAATTTTCATTATCCAAGTTTTATCTGATTTTTTACCCGCAACTCCCCACTCATTAACTTTGGCAACAAAGTGTCGCGTAATTGGGTAAGGGTTTGGATTTCATTTACATTACAAAGTATTTTTTTCATTATTGGTTTAATCGTAACTTCAAACGCCATCAAAGTCTCTGGTGTTGAAATACTTATTTCAATTCCATCGAATGTTGCCTTTGTTATCGTATCAAAAACAGCACCATGAACCCTTCGCTTTAACACCTTCAACGCATAGTTTAATTGGAAAAATGTTGTAAAATCGCCATAACTATTCTTGCCATTTACTCCATAGCACGATTGATTCATGGCCATTGCTAATCCTGTTATTGCTAACTTTCCAACAGTGCCTCTCGCACTTATGATCGTCGTTCCTTTTCGTAGTAGCTTTGTTGATGAATTTTCAAGGCCTTTCTGCGTAATTTTCTTTTCAGTGTCGACAACAAAACAGTCTCCATCGCTAGGAACATCAACTACGGAATACCAACATATATCTCCACCCCAATATGCTTCGATTGTAGTTTTTGGGGTCCCTCCTCCTGTTAACTCAATAATATCACTTAATACTCCTACTCTCCACCCCTCCGGAATTTCCCCCAATTCACTTTCAACCATTTTGCCGCCGGAGCTTTTATAGGGCTCGCCATTTTCATTGGGAAATTCAAACTCCACAAACCAGCGCTTAAACAGGGTTTGCGCCACTTCTTCCAGCGTTTGGTTTTGCTGGCGGAGAAGGGTGATTTTTTGGTCGAGGTTTGATAGAGTTTTACCAATACAACTTTGTTCTTCGGTGTCTTTAGGATGCTTAATTACAATTTCTGAACAATCAGGGACTCTCATGTGCTCAACAGTTGAGCCCATACCAAAAGCTTTAATCTGATGTTTCACTTCACGTCCAAGCATGGCATAAAAAAGGAAGTCAGGGTCTACTTTTTGTGGGTCAGGTCTATACATCATTATTCGTTGACCTAGAAAGTAATTTTTTTCATTAGTAATTCGTGCAACTTCACCCAAAGGAGCTTCTCTGGTTAGTAGAATGTCATTTTTCTCAAGCAATCCTCTTCTTGTCCATTTCTTAAAGACACCCTCCTCTACAAAATTCACTTCACTTACATCCAATCTCCCATCTTTCACATTGGTCGTCCTAATCATTTTGTAAGGAGTCTCATATGGCACTTTAGGTGCAGTTTTATTTACGCAATCAATGATGTCAGTTGTTAGTGCATCTATTTTTGTTTCTATCCACTCACTCATTTATCACCTTCCTTTCTTACCAAAGTATAAAAAGCCAATCCCCGTTTGGTAAGCATGTACTTTTGTTTCGGGCTGTTGGGCTTTTCGGGTATCGTCCATTCAATTAATCGGTCGTCCAACAGCTTGTTGATTACCATTTTTAAATGACCCGAGATACTTTTGAGACCGAGCGCATCGGCTAACTCTTGTTTTGACAAGTTGCTTTCTGCCAGCCTGAGAACTAAGTTTGCATATAATGACTCGGGCTGCAACTCAGGCTGTCTGTTTTTGAACTCCTGCTGCAACTCTAACTGTTCTTTCTCAAGTCCCAGTTCTATCCAGTCTTTGAACTCCTGCTGTAACTCAGGCTGTACATTTTTTAACTCGGGCTGCAACTCGGGCTTCTCTGTGTTCAACTCGGGCTGTTTATCATCCGCTAATCGTTCATAATCATCCGTAATCGTTCGCGGACGAATAAGCTCTACGTCAAAAAAATCATTCTTCTCTTCAATTTTAGGAGTTGGCAAACCCTGTTCCTTGCAGGCATTGATAATCCGGCTTATTCCGCTTCCCCATTGTTCAATCAGGCCCAATTCCTTAAAAACATGGGCAATGACCCGGTTACGCGCTTCGCTGCGTCCGTTAAAAATGTCTTCCATGGTAATGTTGCTGGGTAAACTGCCCGGGGACACGATGTTTACAATATCATCGTAAACCCCCACCTTAATGTCCCGGCCCTGGTTCACGTAGTCGCGGTGGATTAAGGCATTGGTCAAGCTTTCGCGCAGCGCCACCACCGGAATTTCGTAGGTTTCATCCCGGTACAGTCCCTTAATTTCCGCTTTCAGGTTAATGTGGTTTAATACAAAACTTTGGGTGTTTTCAAGGATGGTAAAAATGTCGCCACCGTACTCTTTCTTGTCCGTAAAAACATCCATGGTCGTCCCCTTAAACCGGGCACACTTGACCGTACAATGCGAAAACTTACCGAGCAATATCATCAGCGCATTGGTGGGGTAATCTGTGCCGTTTTCTGATTTAATCAGTTTCAGGTTTCTGAGTTTATCCTCCGTCAGCGGTTTGCCAATGTTTTCAAACCGTTGCAGAATTGGAGAAATGTCGAGCTGGTCAAACGTCGCATCATAGCAGATTTCTTCGTCAAAACTAATGTGTCGTTTTTGTCGCTCCAGTTCAGCAATCGTATCCAAATCAGCAGGCCGGTTGGTGGCCCCGATGCGAATGTAAGTACCATCGGCTTTACCCTGGCTTTTCAGAAAGTAGGGTTTTAAATTGCCCCGTACCACTTCAATCACCAATACCAGTTTGCCTTCGATGTTTACGCTGTAAATCTCGGGCAGGATTCCCGGAGAGCAACTGTCGGCAATAATCGAGGCAATTTTATCCTGCATATCAAACAGCTCGTTGTCTTCAATGCCGATAATTTCCCTTTGATCGTTTACGCCAATAATCAGTTTACCTCCGCTGGTATTGGAGAAGGCAACCACGGTTTTGGCGATGTTTTCGTTTTTGGGCAAAGCTTCTTTTAATTCGAGCGTTTTGCTTTCGCCTTTTCCTATTTGCTCAGTCAGTTTCATAATTCTATGCCAATCTTTGCCAGTTGGGTTTTGATTTCCTGATCAAGCTGTTGGGCTTGTTCCATTTGTTCACGTAAGCGGGCAGTAAGCTTATCTACTTTTTCCTGAAACGGTATGCCGTCATCTTCCTCATCGGGGATGCCCACGTAACGCCCCGGTGTGAGCACAAACTTGTGCTTCTGAATATCCGTCAGGCTGGCCGATTTGCAAAAACCTTTTTCATCCTCATAAACCTCTTCGCTATTGAGCCAGTTGTGGTAAGTATCTGCCACGCGGTTAATGTCTTCGGGCGCAAAAGCCCTGTTCTTGCGGTCGATCATATAACCCAGTTCCGAAGCATCAATAAACAACACTTCTCCACGGCGTTGCTTCTTTCCCCGGCGCAAAAACCACAAACAGGCCGGAATGCCGGTGTTAAAAAACAAGGCTTTCGGAAGCATGACAATGCATTCCACCAAGTCGTTTTCAACCAGTTTTTGCCGGATAGCCCCTTCGCCGCCCGTATTGGAACTTAACGATCCGTTGGCCAAAACAAAACCGGCATGCCCGCCATCGGGTTTCAGGTGATACAGGAAATGTTGCACCCAGGCAAAGTTTGCGTTTCCGGAAGGCGGAGTGCCATATTGCCAGCGGGCATCATCGCGCAACAATTCGCCACTCCAGTCGCTCACATTGAACGGAGGGTTGGCGATGATGTAATCGGCTTTCAGGTCTTTATGGGCATTGTTCAGAAACGAACCTTCGGTGTTCCATTTGATGTTGGAGCCATCGATGCCACGAATGGCCAAGTTCATCCGGCACAAACGGTAGGTGGTCTGGTTGCTTTCCTGTCCGTAAACCGAAATATCGTCCAGCCGTCCTTGGTGACTTTCAATAAATTTTTCAGACTGAACGAACATTCCTCCGGAGCCGCAACAAGGGTCATAAACCCGTCCTTTGTATGGTTGAAGCATCTCTACTAAAAGTCGGACAATACTTTCGGGTGTGTAAAACTGTCCGCCCTTTTGCCCTTCGGCCAAAGCAAACTGTCCCAAGAAATATTCATAAACACGCCCAAGAACATCCTGACTTTTTGATTTCTTATCGCCGAGAGCAATGGTTCCAATGGTGTCGATCAACCCGCCCAGGGATTGAACATCGAGATTTTGTCGTCCGTAAACTTTGGGCAAAATGCCTTTTAAGGTGCTGTTGTCCCGTTCAATGGCGTCCATCGCGTCATCCAGTTCCTTACCGATGGTGGGTTGTTTGGCATGCGACTGAATGGTGCCCCAACGTGCGGAGGGTGGGACGTAGAAAACATTTTCAGCGCCATATTCATCGGGATCTTCCGGATCGGCACCGGCATACTCTCCTTCGCCTGCTTTCAGCTTCAAGTAAAGTTCCTCAAAAGCATCCGAGATGTATTTCAAAAAAATTAAACCCAATACGATATGCTTGTATTCCGCGGCATCAATGTTTTTTCGCAGTTTGTCGGCTGTTTTCCACAGCTTCTGTTCGAGCTTTTCTTCAGCTCCGTTTCCGTTCTTTTTCGCCATATAATATTTTAAAGCTCTTTAATAACTGATTGCAATGCCTCTTTCAGGAAAGGCTGACCGTCAAAATCATGAATTATTTTTCCGGAGATATATTTCATCTGAAGCTCTTTAAAGTTTGCAGATAAAGCCTCAGCCCACGGTTTTATCATTCCAATCATGATTTGTCTTTCGCCTAATTCCATTTTGGATAATGTACTTGTGTCAACATCAATTGCATGAGCGACCTTTCGTTGTGGAATCTTCTTTTCTTCCCTTAATGCTTTCAAATATGCTCCAAACTCTGTGCTTTTCATTAGAAATGTGTGTTTAGACAATAATGTCAAATATAACAAAATACAAAGGTTAAATAAGCTTTCTTCTGAAAATATTGTCAATGAAAACAGGTTACTTTTCAATACTTCTTTCCTTTTCTTGTCCGCATGTTGGATATCCGTTTCTTGATCTGCCTATGGGGATTTTTCGAATCTACTTCGTGCTGATAGATAAATGCTTTCAATAATTCAGCTTTGAAATTCTCCGGAAACCGGAGTTTCTGATATCGGCTTTCCAACTGGTCTTGTTTCAATGTTTTGCCCAAATAAAATTTCGGTCTTTCCTCAAAATCCCCCATCTTAACCGAATGCCTCACCGGATTTCCATTTTCATCGGTCACAAAAACCAAATGACCCCTCCCAGCTTTTCTGACTTCCACATTGAACAACTTCAACGCCTGATCATACATGGCTTTTGAATTGATAAAATCCATTCGGTTGAGCTGGGTAAATAAGCTTTCCAGGTTTTGTTTCAGGTTTTTGCTGGAGCCGGAGAACCGATAGTTTAATTTTTCCTGTGGATCATCTTTGGTAAGCTGGTATTTTTCCTCCAATCCTTTGATAAAGCGCTGCGTCTTTTCTTTCTCATAGCTGTCTTTGATCTTCTTGCCGGTCTCACAATCGATACGGGTAGAAACAATATGAAAATGCACCCGCTCCAAGTCAGCGTGTTTATAGACAAAGTATGGTTGGTTTTCGTATCCCAGGTGGGTCATCAGGTTATCGATCTCAGTCCGGATCCCGGCATCACCCAGCCGGACCAAATCACTCACTATTGGATTTACGGATAGATGCAACCCGGGCTTTCGAACCCGGGTATTCCGGTCTTCAATCTCCTGAAAAATCCGGTAGCGATCGTTCTTATCTCCCAGAAATGGATTGACAACCGGCATATTCTGACTGTGATAGAAGCTTGCTTTGTGCCGTTCAACTTTACGCTCATTATAAAACAAAGCATTTTTTGTGCTGCAAGCCTGGTGGATCTTAATAACCATGGTCTTCCAATTTCTAGGGTGGGCATAGAATCAACGCAGATACTTTTGAAGCAGGATCAAACAGTTTCGCATCATCTCAAAAGCCTGCTTCAAAAGCTGTCGGTCACTGTCACTGATTCGGTAACCGGCAAACGAATTCATTCGCTTGGATAGTTGGTTCAGGTTGACACCAATCTTGTTGAGCTCATAGTCCAGGCTTTTAAGTTTATGGCTTGCCTTTTCATCAAGTACAATCATTTTCCTCCTGGATTCGTCAAATATTTTGAACCTCAGAAAATCACTCGCACACCCATACTTTCCCCGTTTGACCAATGAATCCAACCGGATCTTTTCTTCTTTGGTCATCAGAAAACGAACGACAATCGTTCGTTTCTCTTTATCTGTCAATCTGGGTCGCATCGAATATCAATTGGTAACTTCCTGCTTTTTGAGAGGGGAATGCATGATGCCTTTGGGGAATGTCTCCCGACGGAGTCGGGTTCAAGATGAAAGGTATTTATGGCCATAAATACACATCTTGCATTCCCCTCTTTAAACCAGCTATTCCTCATTCTTTTTTTCTTATTCACTTTGGTCAAACGGGGTAAAAAGAAAGGGAAACCTGCTCTTCAGAATTTCCCCTTCTAATTGGAAACGAGACCTGACTATAATTAACTCACTTTTTTCCTGGACCCGGCTTTCTTTTCAGATTTTGCATCCTGCTTCTGGTCCTCTGATTTTTCCATCTTCTCCTGCTTGAAATTCGAAAAACTGATGTTCCTGCCAGCGGCATCTACCTGGAGCGTGGCCCCAAACTTTTTGTCGTTTTTTCCCATCATCCCGTCCACGGTCACTTTCTGACCGGCAGCCAGCTTGTCTTTTTGCTCGCTGGTCAGGCTGACGCCTTTGATCTTGTCCGGGATCTGGATATACCTTGCTTTCAGGGCAATCAACTCGTTGGTTTTGCCGTCAATTCCCAGGTAGTAGGTGTCCTTCTGCCCGTTTTTGCTGGTCAGCTCCACGGTCTTGCCCAGGTTTTTGTCATTGAGCAGCGCCCCTTTTTCTTCCTTGGTGAACTTGTGTCCCAGGTATTCATCGGGGATATAAAGCCGCTGAATGGGGTGTACCTTGACGTCGACTTTCCCATCCTGATCTTGTTGCAAGCGGATCTTGGCGGGGATCTTATAATCCTGGTCATTAATCCGGGCGTTGATTGTGTAGAGCTTTTCTGAGCGGAAACCGTTCAAAAAATCGGTTAGTTCGCGTTTTTCCATCCGGTCCACAAAACTGCGGTTAATACCGGCCTTTTCCAGTTTGTCAAAGGGGATGTCTTCCACCTTCATGCGTGTGTTTTGTTCCATAATTACTAATTTTTAAAGGGTTATTAATCAACTTCGAAAACGTGTTTCTCCCTTCGGTTCTGTTCTACCAGATCGCGAAGGGTTTTATAAATCTTTTTAGGATTGGCGATGGCCTGCATCTTAAAAACCGGTGTGGTTTTATCAGAGGTGTAAATCGTCAGGTTGCCCAGACCAAATAATCGGTATATCAGAGGCCGATCAATTCTGTAGTCTTTTAGCCGGTAAAGCTCAATAAACTCATGCTTTCTTCGGAGTATCCCGGAATAATACCTGAGCTCCTCGGATCCGATTTCATAGCGGAGACAGTAAATTTTCAACATATGATATCCCAGGTAAACAGCGAACAATACCGCCAGGTACACCGGAAGGTTCAGGATATAAGGTTCAAACTTATCCGGGATAAAATCGGATGGCAGGTACCGTTTGATCAGCTTATCCAGCAGAAAAAGTCCCGGGATAAGCAGAACTCCAAGCAGGAAAACCGGCAGGTTAACCAGTTGGGATGGCTTTAATTTGATTGTTCTCTCGTTGCTGTTGTTCATGTTGGTACTAATTAGTTATTTCGTGTTCGGGATTGCTTTGCTTGATTCGGCTGACGGGCTTGGTTCGCTTGTGCGATCTCCGCTTTGGAAGCCGTCAGCGCCTCATTTTCCTTGTGGTCTGTGCCCGTTTGACTGGCAATGCTGCGGATCTCGTTTCGAATCCGGATGCGGTTTCGTTCCAGTACCTCCGGGATTTGATCAAAGCGGTAAAAGTCCGGGATGGGCGTATAACGCGCCTCTTCCTGCTGCCAGGCTTTTACATCCACCTTGATGAGAGCGTTAAAGTTCTTCTGCCCGACGGTCTCTCCAAAGTTGTCGGCCACCTGACCGACCAGGTAGCCCTGTGGCAGGGTGGCGATCTTGCCTTCGGGCACCAGATAATCCATTTGGGTGGAGAAAGTCGATGACTGCGTATTCCGGTTGATGTTGACCGACTGCCGTTCCTGCAGGATTTTGCCCATCCGGTTTTGGATAAATTTGGCCGTTTCACCGGCTGCCTGACCGGAAAACACATTGCCGATGTTGCTGGTAATGGCGTTGGCCTGCTCCTTGCCGTAGTCGCGGATCAGCTGGTCGATGGTCTGAACACCCAGCAAAGTCGAGATCCGGTTGCTCCGCGCCGTGGCAATCAGGGTATCCAGCCCGCGGAAGTAGATGGTTGGCAGCTCATCAAAAATTAGCGAGGCAGGCAGCTGGTGCTTGCGGTTGATCACCTTCAGCATCCGCGTGATAAAAAGGGACAGCACCGCCCCGTACATTTCCACGCGCAGCGGGTTGTTGGCCAGGCACAGGATCTTGGGTGCTTGCGGATGGTTGATATCCAGGGAAAAGTCATTGCCGCTGCAAATCCAGTAGATCTCAGGACTGATGATTTTGGAGATGGCAATTTTCAGGCTGCCAAGCTGGCCTTCCAGCTGTTCGCTGGCCCCGCGCTTGTGTGCATTGATAAAGGGGTTGATGATGTTGGCCACATCGTTTTCCTGCTCCAACACCGAAAACAGCTCGTCATAATCCAGCTGAAGCAATTCAATGGCGTGCGGCAGCGTACAGAACTCCCCATGCCGGTACTTTTTCAAAAACCAGATCACCGCGGCAAAGAAGGATACCGCTGATTCCGAGAAAAATTCCCCCTGCTTGCGGATCCATTCCCGGTTCAGGTTGTACAGCACGGTGCGGGAGGATTCAAAGGCATCGATGGGGCTTTCCATCCACTCCGGCGCCAAAGGGTTGCAACGAAAGGATTTTCGGATGTCCTCAAAGTTAATCACATAGAAACGGGCTGCTTTTGGAAGACGGCCGCTTTTCTTTGCTTTCAGGAAGTGATTGTAGGCCACCAAAGAAAGATCGGGATACTTAAAATCATAGACACACATGGAAAATCCCTTGGCCAGGTGCTGACGAATAAAGGGTAACACTACCGAAAAGGACTTTCCGGAGCCGGGAGTACCGATCACCATGGTTGCCCGGAAGGGATTCACCAGGTTGATCCAGCCATGATGCTCTTTGCCTTTATACAGGTAGGAGGAGCGCAGGTTGACTGAATACTCGTTTTCCCGCAAAGCTTCTTCCTGCGGGAAACTCTCGTTCTCGATGTTAAAGCGGTCTTTCATCAGGTTGACATTGATCAGCTTGGAGATGTTGTCAAAGCCGATGTTCAGGAGCACAAACCCGACAAAACTAAGAACCATGTAAGCTAAGGGGTATGCTGTGAAAACCAGCAGGCTTCCCCAGTAAAGGATGAGTCCGGCTACCACCTGCCGGACAATTGCCGGTGCGGCCAGTTCCCGATTCTTATGCGCCTTGGTTCCCATGCAGGTGATGGCTAGAAACACCAGGCAGACCAGTTTAGACAGGTACACATCCGACAGGAATTGCAGGCCTTGCAGCTTTTCCAGCAAGGGGACAAATTCCGGGATGATGATCCCGAGCGTTGCAAAATACCCGATGCAGGTGATGTACAAAGATAAAATCAACAACAGGTAACTGAAAAAGCGAAAGCCTTCGTGCAGTTTTACCAGTTCATGTGGTTCATGATTCATAGTAGGAAGATTTAAGCTCCCAAATCCCTGCAATTGCCAGGAATTTGAAGGAGCAGGTTTATCGATCGATTATTTCCTGAAAAGCTCATCGCAGTTTCTTAGCCTGGAGGATGTCCTTGTTTTTGAGCTCAAACTTCAGATTTCGTCCGGTGTTCCCCAGGGCTTTTTCGTTCAGCTCAATTTGGAGGATGCGCTGGTCGGGGATGGTCATTTTTTCAAAGACAAACACCTCCCGCACCGTGGTGTAGCCAGGGACGCGGCTGATCCTGTTTCGCTTGTAGTCAGGCAGCACCAGGTATTCCTGCACGTTGGTGCCCTTTGCCTGCCGTTTGTCGGTGATCCAGAAATGAACACTTTCCACGTCATAGGCCATCTGGGTCTTGTTTCGGATTTCCAGCTCAAAAAACAAGGCATCACCATGCAGGTGGATCGAGTTTAAGCGAACGCGAATTCCATCCTTTTTGGCTTTTCGATTCCGGTAGTTCTTCCGGTGCTTATCCAGAACTTGATCGCACAGGTCCCGGAGAACACCATCCGGCAGGAGCTTGCCGCTAAAAGTCCGTGCATCCCCGGAGTCAAAGGATTCGACCGCATAGGTAATGGGCGCATCGTTTCCATAACCCAGCTCAAAGGCGTAAATCCGGCCGGCACAAACTACGGTCAGGGAAACGGGTTCCTCAAAGGGCCTGATAGCTTTAATACGCACCAGGTTGGACAGTTCCGGCACGACTTCGGCGTGTACCAGCGAATAGTCACCAGCCTGCACATAGTCGACCTTTTCGGGGCAAACCAGGTGGCTGGTTTTGGTATCGGATATTTTTAGGGAATTGGACGAGCTTTGGGCGCTCACCGCCAGTTGCAGTTGGGTACAAAGGATGACAATAACAAATGCTTTCATAACAGTATCTATTTGGGTTGATTGATTAAATAAACCAGTGTATTTTTCTTGATGGTGACCTTCTTAAGTCTCACCATGCGCAGCAGGGATTGGGCGGTTCGGTCGGCAGCCTGGACACCGGCATAGGTCAGCGGGTTGCCTGTCACCCCGAACATGGAGGAGGTGTTGGTTGAGCTCCCTACTTCCTTGGCTACTTTACGAGCGGCATTATCCGGGACATACAGCCCGGCCAGTCCGTCCAGGTCATAAATGCTGAGCTCAACCGGAATGAAAGAACCACCGACAGGCAATTGGCGGACCGTGATCCGAAGGCGTTCATTGGCGACTTCACAAATCCCATAGATGAATGTACCAGCCGGGATCTTGGTTCCATTGACCGAAGCCTCTTCCAGCAGCCGCAGCTTGACACGGTTACCGGTCAGTACGGTGGTCGTTTCATACACCTCGGCTTTCAGCAGGGCGGAGGATGGCTCAGCAGGCTGGAAAGCGGATGGCTGCCCTTTTTCAAGGGTAAACGAGCGGGAGCGCTCCGCTTCCAGTTTCTGGCGGAACGCCCTGGCTTGCTCCATCTGTATTTTCAGGGAGTCGTTTTGCCGGGCCAATCGCTGGTTTTGACGAAAAACCCGGTCCAACTCTTCGATTCCGCTTACCGAAAAGGATTGATTTGCTGCATCAGCACCGGTCTCCGGTATTTCCTTCGTTGCTGGCCTTGAATGGTTTTTCACCTGCCTTACTTTGGCTGTCTGACGTGATTTTTCCGTTTGACCTCTTTCCAGCTCACTGCGGATTTGCTTTTCCCGTCGCTGGATATGTTTTAACAGGTTCTCAGGATCACCGGGACTTGTTCCCGGTTCTGCATCTTGTGCTGACTCCTGATCATCTAAACTAACCTGGGCTTCTTCGTTACCGGTAAGATCCGACACGCTGTTTCCGCTTTCACCGGATCCATTCGTATCTCCCAGGATGTTGTAATCCCGGCTCAAGGTGATTTCATTGGTCTGCTGGCTGATCTCCGTTTTATCCAGAATCTCCAGGCTGTGGTCCGCGTCTGGGAGGTCATAATTGGCCCCTTTAAGGGTGTCTTGTCGCGCCTGGCTCAGGTCTTTTCCTTTGGGGTTTTCTCCTCCGCCAAGGATATAAAAGATCAGCACAAGAAAGGGAACCATGAAAAGGGGCAGCAAAAGCAAAGGCTTATTTTGTTTCAGGTACGTTTTCATTGATCTGTTGTTTTAAGAGGTTTTCAAAAGAATCCACCGGCATCTCAAAGCCGGGGGAGGTGGATTGTTCTGCTTGTCCGGCTTTTGCCGAATCAGCAGGAAAGAAAGATTCTCCAGACCCAATCTTTTCATGGGAAAAGTCAGGGAAGGGAAACAGGAAAGAGGCCAGAAAAAGCAGGAACAGGACGGACAGGACAAGGATCCATTTGCCCTTTCGTCTTTTGGGGTCAAGGCTCCGGTCCCGGCTGTCCAGTTGGCTGACCATCCGGGTAAAGCGGCTCACATCCTGAAAGCGCGGGGTCTTCGGTTTTTGCATTTTGTTTGACGGATTGAATGAATTCATCTTTTTCAGGGATTTAAGGATTAAAACGATTTGCGTTTCTGGGTTTCCAGGTCCCGGTTGTCAGTGATCAGCCAGTTCTCGATCAGAAAGCCGTGCGGATTATGGTCTGTGCGGGAGCTGTTGCGAAGCTGTCCGGTAGTTTCCAGTCTGCGCAGGGTAATGGTGGATTGGCGCACAATCCGTTGCTTCCCGAAGTAATGAAACTGATACGGATAAGCGGAAAAGTCGATTTGCACCGAGTCGGTCAGCAGGGTCATGCTGATATTGGAGGCAATGACTTGGTTGTAGACATTGTTTTCCTTGTAGGACCGGTGCTGTTTCATGGCCGAACCATCGGCCAGGTGGAGGGCTTCGCGGGTATTGTTCTCGATGTACTGCTTGTCGGGCTCCATCGTGAAAAACAGCTCATGGAAACGTTTCACATGATCCCGGGCTTCAGCCGGACGGTTTTCGGAGATATCTTCCCGAAGGGCCAGCAGCAGGGACTTGCCGTTATCCAGCACATAAATTTTCTCCCGGGAGCGTTCCACCAGCTTCAGCGAGTTGACAAAAACAAACGAGCTGAAACCGATTAACAGCAGGCTGACCGCCAACAGGACATAAACAGTAAATCGAAACTTGCGTTGAATATCAAAGATTTTCTTCATTGCATATTGACATTTCTTGGATATTGATTATTGAATATTTTTACATTGGATATTTATCTCCCTATTTCATGGCCCCCTTGGTAACCGCCATCACCGCAGCGGTGCGTATCAGCCGTCCACCACCCGTATTGGTCCCGGAAGCGCTGATGATCCACGAGGCGATTTTGGGTACCATCATCAGCCCGACAATACCACAGATCGGCACCACCAGGTTGGAGACGTAGTACAGGGATGGCATATAGATCAGGGAGCTTTTGATCTGGGCAATTTCGGCTTCCAGCACAAAGATCAGCACCTCCTGCACCAGCGACAAGATGATCAGCGCAATGGGCAGGTACAGGTTCACATTGATAAAGCGGGCAATCCAGCCCAGGTAGTTTTCCTGAAAACCGTCGAAGATGGAGATGGCAAAGACCAGCGGGCCAAAGACCACCAGCAGCACGCAAAAGACCGTCCGGAGAAAAGCGACCAGGTAGATCAGGGCCTCAAACAGGGCTTCCAGTAGCTGACGGATCCCGTCCATCAGGTAAAAATTGATCTGGTGGCGGAGTGCCCTCCCGGAAATGATGTTGTAGGTGGTCAGCAGCATGTTGATGCCTTTGTCCCAGAGCATGGCTTCCTTTTCCTCGTTCTCCTGAAAAACCGGCAGATCCGCATACAGGATTGCATCCTGCTTTTCCTCCAGTCGCTCGACCACAATGTGTTTTTTATCGGCATAGATCGCTTCCGACAGTTTGGTCAAGCCTGTGGTGGGCACCATTAAGAGCTGGACAAACGGTCCCCAGAAGCTGATCACCAGCACCAGGGCAAAAGGCCTGAGCAGCGGCAAAATGGAAATGGGATTGTCGGCAATCAGTTGCTCATAGATTCGTTTGGAGATGTAAAGGAATGACGCAATCCCTCCGATGGCCCGGGCCATATTCACAAGCAGGCGCGCATTGTCCAGCCCGCCCCGGATCAGCACATCGGTAAAGGAAAAGAAGTCGTTGGTGGTGATTACCTGTAAGATCATTGTTTCAGTTTTTAGCTGTTTTCTATTGGGCAAATTCTAATGGGTCAGAAAGGAATAGGATTGACTGACGTTGTTGGCGTGGAACTGGTAATGGTGCACCTTTCGGTAGGTGTAATCAGCATCGCCGGTTTGACGGCTGAGTTCGCTGCGGATTTCTGAAAAGGCTTCCAGCTTTTGACCATGATCGGTTTGCAGCAGGTTGACCGAGATAAAGCGGGACAGCAATCCGTCCGCTTCCTTTTCCAGGATCTGCTTCACCCGCTGGCAATTCTCCAGCTTGTCCAGCCGGTAAATGCTTTGATACAGGCGGATAAAACCGCCGGCGATGTCATAAACATCGGGCAACTCATCCGAGCGGGAATCAAAGAGAAGCTTTTCAATTTCCTTTTGTTCCTGCGTATAGACTTTGATCCGGGTGTTTTCATCATGCCGGTCTTTCATCTGGCTTTTCTCTATCAGCCTGGAAACAATTTTCATCAGGTTGATCCGCAAAAGATCAGCGTATCCTTCAGCATCGGAAACCGGCAAGGCACCCAGCTCCACATAGTAGTGGGTGGGCCAGGTACGCACGAAAACATGCGGCACCGGGAACAACCAGCCTTTAAACGCGACAAAACTGAGTGGGTAACTGCCGTTCATCTCCGGGTAGTATCCGTGCCAGGGCTTGACATTTAGAAGCTGTGCATTGGCCTTTGGGGGGAATACGGCAGTGGCAACCATTACACTAAAGGTCACTCCAAGAAGGGGCAAAATAAGTTTCATAATGAACTGTTTTTAATGGTGATTTTAAATGCAAAAAATCCTATCCGGCAGAGGCCGGAGTAAATACCCGTACCTCTATTGATACAGGCTGTAATACAGGGCAAAACTTTCCACCTTGTCGTTTTCAAAGCTTTTTTGATAGGAGGCGTACAACAGCTTATTGTACAGGTAGCAGATCGTTCCGTAGTGTTTGCGGACATCCTCATAAATGCCGTTGATCGTGTCGTAGCGCTGTTTGTCGTCCATCAAAAACAGGTTGTCCTTCACGATGGCATTCAAAACC
>Ga0163223_100051_pt1 | contig 47860 bp, 34 predicted proteins | sample MSEWel2016_02_17_2_FD_113147 | JGI IMG/M metagenome (GOLD analysis project Ga0163223, IMG submission 113147) | Subsurface microbial communities from deep shales in West Virginia, USA - MSEEL Well Study Marcellus 5H_2016_02_17 ...
GCTAACCAGGTATTCAGCATCACGCTTCAGTACATAAACCGTAGGAACACGATCTCCATTAGAGGCGGTATCTCCTACAATCAGATTGTTCAAAAAGTCTGTACCAGGATCCAATACCTTTTCAGTTTGGGAAAACGAAGACATCCCCAAGCAAAAAGCAAATAAGTAAAATAAAGTAAATTTTAATTTCATAATATTTAATTTAGATGGAACTCCTGAGGGCAAATGCCCTCAACGCTTCGGGCTTATTGTTCTATTTATAGTCGCCCGAACGACATTATAAAGTAATTCTCACTCCAAGGTCAATGAGCATATCGTATATGGAACTTCCCTGGTCCAGACTTTTATAACTATAAAAAGTTCCTTCATACATATTCGATAGATTGGTTACATTTAGCATTACTTCCATGTTGTATTTTTTAATCTCTTGCTTCAATGCCAAATCCCATTTCGAGTAGCCTTTTTGCATACTATCTTGTAATCCGTTACTGGACACCGAGGTGACATAATCATCCTGAAAATAGACTGACAAGCGTCCAGAAAATCCTCCTTTGTCATATCCTAATGCGATATTTCCAAAATTGCTTGGTTGTCCTTCCAAGGTTTCTTCTGATTCATAAAAGGTAGGAGTATCTACCGGCGGGAATACTGAGTTATCACGCTTAACAGTAAATCTTGGGATTTTAGTTTTTGACTCAATCATGGTGAAGTTGCCTCGTAAAACAAAGTTCCCCAAAAGACCCGGCAAAAATTTCAGATTAGCCTGCAAGTCAAATTCTATCCCTTTCAACTCAGTATCATCAGTGTTCACTGGTTCATTAAGAGTGAACCCGGTATATTTACCATACCCTTGAGGAAGGTCATAATCCAGAGCCATGTCGGTAGAAATTATCCGCACATCGTTTAGCTGGTAAAAATTATTATTCATTTTCTTAATGAATCCTCCAACGGTAAATAGTCCGTACTTTGACTCGTAGAATGATGCTATGACATCATAATTCCAGGCTTCGGTGTTATTTAAAGATGAATTTCCTCTATTGATAACTTGACCAACACGCTCGACAACCAAGGTTGGAAGTCTCATGGTGAAATCGGGGCGTGCCAACGTTTTTGTTGCTGCCAACCTCAAATCGAACCACTCCGCAGGTTTAATTCTTAAGTGAATATCAGGCAGAACAAAAGTTGAACTGTAAGTCGTAATAGTATCTTGTATTTTGCTCGGATCAAAGGTTAAAAAACCTGATACCTCCGGTGCGTATTTTGCAGTATATTCATTGTCTTCCTTTTCAACCCTAACTCCTCCGATTATTCGAACGACCTTACCCAAATTTAACGTAGCCATGGCATATCCAGCCGATATCTTTTCGTTAACCTTATAATTCCCCATAATTCCGGATTGATATGGGGCATATTCCCTTAGGCTTCCGTCTTTGCTGACTCCATTATTATGAGCTGAATACCATTCTCTTGCGAGTTCAGGACTCAACATTGGATTCAAGTCATACTTGCCATCGAATAAACTTCGAGATTCAGGTGTTGGGTTTAAATAATTCAACATGGAGAGATTGGTACCTCCAACCATAATCGGATCAGAAAAAGAAGTGTTGCTATAGTCGGCTGGAACAATACTTCCATCGTCTAAACGTGAGTATGGCCTGGGTTGGTTAACCCAGTATGGAGCCCAATAAACATCGTTTACGTTTGACCTGTTTTTATTTCGGTGTTTTACACCTGCTTTAAAAGTGACATTTACATTATCTGATATTACAAGATCTCGCTCTAAATCAAGATAGGCAATCCAATCCCGATCTTTACTCTTACTTGGTTCAAAATAGGCACGATCCAAATATGCCATCGCAAAATTGTTATAAGCGTAAGGAACTAAAAGATCACCAGGTCCTTTCAGAATATCTGCAGGGATATTTTGCATTCCTGCTCCTGTAGAACCTCCCTCAACAAACAACATTTGATGGTCGTATCCTTTATTTCCGATAGATAAAGCATGAGAGAGCCCCCATTTGATTTTCAATTTTCCAAGATAATTTTCGCCGGACAACGCATTATTTAAAGTTTGAATATCGCGCTCAGAATCTCGGATTTGGTAACTTACAGTACTCTGAACCGCATAATTGCGCGAATAGTAAACTCCGTCTCGATCCGTCCGATTATAAAAATTATTGAATCGAATTGTTCCTTTATCCGGAGTATTGATGTCCAAAAGCAAATTTCCCCCAACTCTTTTTCTGGTCTCATCAGTATAAGAAAGAGTTAGATCAGTAATCTGGTAACTGCTGTCGGGTCTGACATCCCAACCTTGTGCATATTGTTCATTACTCCGAATCTTCTGTTCAGCTGTTAATGAAGCCTGAACCCCAAGTATATCATCGAACAAGCGCATGTTGTATCGCAAACCCAGATTGTACTGAGAAGCACTCTCTTCAAGCGAATTATATCCACCACTAAGATCAATTCGGAGTTTTGAATTAGGCGAGGCCTTTTTTGTAACCAGATTCACAGAACCTGCAATTGCATCTGCATCCATATCAGGAGTTAAGGCCTTGGTAACTTCAATACCTGCCAACGAGTTGACGGAGAATAAACTCAAGTCAACCCCACGACTATCAGAGCCGGTTGATGGAATCGGAACTCCGTTTAGTTGAATCATACTAAATTTCTCATTCAACCCACGCAGTACAATACTCTGCGCTTCTCCTCCCGAGCGTTTTAGCGAAATACCGGGAAGCCTTCCCAAGGCATCACCTGCATTGGCATCGGGCAACTCTTGAATTTGCTCTTCAGACACCGCATTTACAATTCCTGCTGCGTTAAGCTGCGAGCTAATTGCTGCGCTTTGCCCACGCATCATGGCTGTAACAGTAACTTCCTCACCCATTATCGACTCAGCATTAAGGTTAAAATCAAGGGTGTATTTTTCCCCGTCTTTTAAACTTACTTCCACTTCCTTTTTCTCGTACCCCATAAAAGATGCAACCAACGTAAAGGTTCCTGGACTTAGTGGTAATTTATACTCACCGTTTAGATCTGTGATAGTACCGGTAGTCGTACCTTTCAAAATAATATTTGCAAATGGAAGAGGTACATCACCATTTGGATCTTTAACAACACCACTCACCATAGTCTGTGCAGTTGAGCTAAACCCGACAGCAATTAAAAAGACGCAAATCAGAATAATTTTCATTCTTATTTTAGGTAAAAAATTCTCCATAATTAACTTGCATTTGTAATTTCACGATAGATACTTATCTTATTTTTTATTTATTACATCATGTTTTTTCACACATATTTATTTCCCTATCTGAAAAAATCAATTAATCAGATTTAATGTTTCACAACTATCTAATAGGAAATAAGGCCAATCAGAACATTGACTCAGCTATCAAGTTTCATATTTGAAAATTCTTTAGATTTAAAAATTGAACCGACCGCTTTTACCAGCTCTTGGCAAAACTCTTCCATATGAATCATATGCTGTATGTAGCTATATGTCTGCATCTTACCATATCCAGCAATGAAAAATCTCTTTTCCCCAGCTTCAAGAATAATTCTTAAGCAATGAGCAGTTGGATCACTCTCATCATATTGAGCAAACAGTAATTTGGATTGACTAAAAACTGAAGAATTGTTTTTAAGGAATACAACTAACCTATTTGGAATTGGCAAGGTCTTAATGTAGCCTTCTTTTTCAAGTTTAGTATCGCACATCTGACTAGTTATTTAGTCGTATTACGAAACGAGAAGCTACTTACCCCTATTTAGATTATAAAAAAAAGACAAAAAAATAGAGCAGACCTAGAATTCCGATATCAGCTAATTTTTCCTTTAACGTTCGAAGTGCTACAGTCATCTGATTTTCAACGGTTTTAACTGATATCCCTAATTTCTCAGCTATTTCTTTGTTCGAATACCCCTGATTTCGACTGAGCTTAAATATTTCTTTTCTCTTGTTTGGTAACAACTCAATAAATTGAAGTGCCATTATCTCAACATCTCTAAATTCTACCGTATGTAAGGTCTCATTGGTTGAAAACGAAGATTCATTTCCATACGAATTAACTTTTCTCTTTTCTGACTTGTCTTTTCTTAACCACGAAATCGTTTCAGAATAGCAAATTGAAAATATGAATGATTTAAATGAGAGATGTTCTTTTATTGTGTCCCTCTTCTCCCATACTTTAATAAACACTTGCTGTGTTATTTCTTCTGCAATATAGGGTTCTTTGGTTATGCTTAAGGAAAAGGCATAAATGCTCTCTGCATATTTTTTGAATAATGAATTAAATGCAGATAAATCTCCATGATTTAGCTTTTGAACTAACTCTCTATCTTCATTTACACGCATCGCCAAATAACTTTTCAGAGTAAACACAAAGTTAGAAAAACAATTCTTTTAAAGGGCATTTGACAAATTATTTAGTGAGCATGTATTGTGCCAATAAATATCAATCTTTCTGTGGATTCCGAACCGTGAGAAGTAGTATTGACGGATCGTTATTCGCATTCTAAATTCTCACTTCGAACCATTACACGATCCCTGCAACTCATATCGATAAAAAAATGATCGGCAGGAGCTCCGTTCAGAAAATGTTCAAAAATGCTAACCAACCCTTTTAGCTGCCCAATGTGTGTTTCAGCATTTGCCTTGGGCTGCGCTTGATTAAGCAGATCGAAAAACTGCTGATATTGTTCCACTCGCTCCTCTCCGATATCTGGAAGTGCTAACTTATCGGCACTTCGTAAACGGTAAAAATCGTAGATCAGGTCGAAGCCTGTCCAGTCACCTATTTCTACGATCGAGTCAGTCTGAAGCGTCTCGCTGTTTTTGAATACATATTCAAGCATTTCCTTTCCTGTTGAGTTTAGAATAAACTCCCGGAGGTCTTTCGGCCAATCATTCGGAAGAAAACGTAAGCGCACCAGTTCTTTTAAATGCCAGGCCGTATAATCATGGTAGCTGCTTGTGGTTAGAATGTTGCGGTTCCAAATCGAAGGACTTTTCAAACTATCCAAATAAGCATATTCGCGTTCGTATAAAGGAAACAGTTCCCTGAACCGAGGAACGGAATCCAGCTTTATTGTTTCCACCTCTATTTGCTGATTTGCATGAATCGTCAATAGTTTGTATGCCGGAATATAAGCTGCCAACGAAGGGATCTGTACATTGACCAAAAACTTTTCATCGCTGTACGTTCGAATCCCGGTATCATTAATGTGCATATGCCCCCCGAAGTGTAGTTTAATCCCTGCTTCAGCAAAAGCGCGCGCCACATCTTCAGCTGGCACCCGATGAAGATCCATGCTATGCTCGCCTAACAGCTCAAGAATCTCGAGGCTCGCATCGTCATAAAACTCCACCATCGGAAAATGACTGAAAGCAATCAACGTTTTACCACGCTCTTCAGCCTCCTGACAAACCTTCTTTACCCAATCCAACAAATGCTTTTTGTGCGTCAGCACCTGATTGTAGCCAATGCTTGCTCCTTCATAATTTTCTGGATTAGCTGCATCTGTTGCGGCCTCATCCCTGGGAAGGTATACATTGGCATCGATTGCCAGTAGCCAAAGTCCCTCAACCGGTTCCATTAAATAGCTAACATCAGGCAATAAATAATTGGTAGGAGGAATTGGGTACTGCCTTTTGTTCAATTGAGCTTCCTTAGCAGCCTGTTCGAATGAATAGTCTTCGTAATTGTAGTTTGAAAAAGGCGACTCCCAATACACATCGCCGGGTGTGGGAAAGAAACCAAAATCCCCCATTTCATTCATGATCTCGGCATAGCCCATTTTGTGAATGTCGTTTGTTATAACAACCGGATTCACATCCGAGCTTTGGGGCGTGTACATTCCCTGTTTGCTTATTAACACCTGAGGCTTTCCTCCTGCACCCAGGTAATCCGTTTTCCCGGCATCCATCGCAAAAGGGCGAACCGGATCGTGATTGCCGGTTATAGCGATAAACTGTAAACCGTATTTCGTTTCATATTCATGAAGAACTTCCCGCATCCCCCGGACATTTAGTGGTTGGCCATCGTCGCTAAAATCACCAGGCAACACAACATATTTCACACCGCGCTGGACCACATCATCCAAGGCAGCCAAAAAAGCAAAATAGTTTTCGTTGAATAGTCGGGTTGAACGCAATTGAGCCTCCATGGTTCGTCCCAACACAAAGCGCTCGTTGGCAGGATTCAGTACTCCCTTAAAATCGCTATCAGAAAGTTTGCCGTAGAGGTTTTGCAAATGAACATCTGCTAAAAATGCTATTCTTAAATCCTTCGGACGATCGGGAGTCTTTTTTGAGCATGCTGTAGTCAAGAGTAGCAGCATAACCAATACCATGCTGCTATTCCTAATTATTGTGTATTTTACTTTTTGCATTTATTTTGTGCGTGTTTCTGGCGGAAAGGCGTAACTGCTTTTCCAACCACCCAAATCGATTAAAATCTCGTCAATCATCACTCCCGGATCAACCATCCAAACTTTCAGTTTGTGTTTTCCGGGCGTCTCAATCATTTGAGCTGCCGATTTTACCGCGGCATTCTTCAACACATTTTGTTTCCACTCATTGCTACGCCCCACCGTTTTAAAATCGATAATAATCGGTTCTGCATCGTCAATTGCAACAGCACAACGCACACTACGCCCCTCGTAAAATGGATGCGTAGGCACAGCCTGCACCCGAACATCAGTCTCACCAAAATTAAAGGTGAAGAAATCGTACTCCAGCATTGGGCTTTGTGCCTTTATTGCCGCCGGCTCGGTAACCGGATCTGCGTTGTATGGCAGTGCAGTAACAACACTTCCCGAATATCCTAATCCTTCAAACTCCGCCCACGCAGCCTCTTTGCCATCCTTGCGAAACGACGAATGCTCAGCATTAATCGATACATAACCATTCCCCTCAATAAAACCCTCATAATCTTCAAGTTCCTTAAGCTTCGGGTTGAAGGTTGACACGCCAATGGTAATTGTCGTGTCCGCCGAAGTAAACTCAATTGAGCCGTTCACTTTGTAAGCTGGCGGAATCAATTGATAATCGTGTCCCAATGGAGGCTCTTTGGTATTTTCTCCTCTTGGCACTTTGTCCCAATCAATACTCACCCAAAGTCTTTGCTCCGCCTGTCCGTTTTTATCATCAAGCGTTCCGCTCGTCGACGATAAGCGAATCCAATCGGCTTTTGGTTTTGCCGTCCACTCAATCTCTCCTTTTCCCTTCAGAAAGACATCAACAAAAGTGGAATCTTTCAGGTAAGCGTTTAGCACCGGTAACACATCGGAATAGGCGTTCGGAATACTCGAGTTCACTTCCATTTCATAACCTTCCACTACCAATCCAAGCCCCACCAAGCTGTCTTCGGACGGCAATGCGTACGATGGCTTTGAAAACACCGGCAGATTGCGAGGCGACATACTCATCATGTTTTTCCACTTCCCATTTTGCATTTTATTGAAATAGGCCGTTTCCTTTTGTATTTGCTCATAAGCTGCTTTCGAACGCTCAGCAAAATCTAGCGCACTGGTTCGCCCCTGACGGGCTGCCAGCTCGTTTTTATAATGATACAGCCATTTTTGGTTCATCAACGAAGCTCCGGTTAGCGGATAATATACCAACTCGAAGAACGCGTCTTTTTGTGTAGAAGGAATAACTTCATTTAATCGCTTAACTTCATCTGCGATGTTCTCCCACGCCTGCAATCGTTTGGTTAACTCATCGCCATACCGAATCTGAGTCAACTCCGTTTTCTGTGGTTTTGTTGTTGGCTCGGTCTGGCTCCAGGCCATAAACTCAGGTCGACGCATGAATGACAAATGATAATATTCAAGCATCAAATCAGTAAGCTGAGCTGACAGATCAGGCCCAAATTTAGCCGACAGCCATTGCTTCAAGTGAGGTTTTACCGCTTGACTTGATGGAAACTTATCAATATCCCAAGCCATATCCATAAACAGCTCAATATTGTATTCCAAGGGTTTAATATCGCCACAATTCAGAATCCACATGTCGTGGCAGTTGAACTGATAGGCTTTGTACATTTCTTCCCAAATCAGCATGGGACTTGTCGAACTCAGCCACAGATAATCGTGCGGCCGTCCCCAGTACGATGCGTGGTAATAAATACCACCTCCCCCAGGGCGCGTTTGCTCTTCCGGCGTGCTCAGCTGGCGAATGTATCCATAGTTGTCATCCGTCCACATCAACGTAACATCCTCAGGAACTTCCAGTCCATTTTGGTAATAATCCAGTACTTCTTTATAGGGAATAAAAGCCTGCGGAATATTTTTCGGATTCTTGCCTTTTTCTCTTGCCAAAATCTCCCGCTGATCGGCAATCACCTTTTCAAGCAAATTAATCTGATCGGCTTTGGTCAAATCTTTGGCATTCATGGGCGAATCATGCTCTCCACGCATTCCAATGGTATAAATGCTTTCAAAGTCAGAAGTGGCCTTTGTCCGTTGTTCAAACAACGCCCGAATCGTTTCATCATTATTGTCGTAGCGCCACTCACCCATGGTTTTATGATCCCATTCGGCATTGATATTGCACAGCATCGGTTCACAGTGCGATGTGCCAACCACAATCGCATAGTCGTCGGCTGTTTGCGCATTGCCCTCTATCGTGTAGAAAGCTTTCGTGCAACCGTGCATGGCCGGCCAGATGGTGTTCGCCCGAAGACGCAACATCAATTCAAAAATCTTCGCATAAGTCTTGGGACCTATGTCACCGATTTCCGGCTCGAACGTTTTGGCTGCCCAGGGTTGAAGCCCCCAATCTTCGTCGTTCAGAAATAAGCCGCGGTATTTCACCGACGGTGAACCGTATGTTTTATTTTCTATTTGAAGCGTGATTTGATCCTGTTTAGGCACTTGAACATCAGCCCACCATTCCCAGGCCGAAACGCCCATCATGCGCGAGAGTTCCAAAATACCGTAGGTTGTTGCCCGACGATCGCTGCCGACAATAACCAGTGCTTCATTCACTCCCGGAAATGGCTGTTGAATCAGCTGCGTCGACCAGGTTTCCCATTTCCCCTGAATGGCCGAAACATCAATTTTCTTTTCAGCAATCAATTGGTCAATCAGTTCGCTTGTGCCAATTGTTCCTGCGACAATTATGTGGTTGGCCTTTGCCGGAAGAGCAGTTTCAACTCTTGGTTTTTGTGCTGAAATAGCCTCAACATCACTTGCCCAAAGAGCTGCGGCAATAGAAACAACTTTGGGTTCGTCAGCGGAAACAACAAGCGGATTGGCAGCCGATTTTTCAACAATCGGGAAAGAGGCAGCTTTACTGTTTTGGCTCGTTTGAGCAGCCACATTTAACTGAATGACCGCATTTAAAAGTAGCAGTAACGAGAGATTTAAAATCGTAGTTTTCATCTTTAATCGTAGTTTTCGGAAAAATACTCAAACTTTAGTTCTAACAAAAAAATTTGGTGACACAAAAAATACACTTTACGAGCTGATTAATAAACAAAACTCTTAAAGCGGACTATCCTTGCGCAGAGCCCTGAGGAATCATTTGATTAAAGCCCCATGCCTAATTTCAGATGAGGCCCGATTCCTATTAACGAAAAATATTTATTTCAAAAACGACGTTTCGTCTTCAAATGGGTAACGAACGAAAGCCTCAATCGCCTCATATTCGGTCAGTCCCAATTGGTCATAAATTTTGGCTGTCGTGCGGTTACGATCTTCTGCCCGCTGCCAAAACTCTCTTTTGTCGTCACCCGGAAAAACAGGTTCATCTTTTTGCGACTGATGTTTAAAGATCGCCTTCCGTTTACGGAACAATTCGTCAGGGCTAATCGGGACAGCCATTTCGATGTCTTCAACATCCCATTCCTGCCAGGCACCACGATACAACCAAACATAGCAATCGTCCAGCCATCTGTCGCCTTCGGCACGCATTTGGCGAATAGCCTTGAAAATGATTTGTAAACAAACTTCGTGCGTTCCGTGCGGATCTTGTAAATCACCAGCTGCAAAAATCTGGTGTGGCTGGATTTCGCGCAACAAATCAATCACGATATTCACATCCGTTTCAGTCGGCTCGCTCTTTTTAACTTGCCCTGTTTCGTAAAATGGGAGGTCGAGGAAATGTACATTTTCATCCTTCACGCCACTAAAACGACATCCGGCTGCAGCTTCACCACGACGAATCAAGCCTTTTACAGCCTTTACAAACGGGGTATCAACCTGCCCTGGTTTTCTAGTTTCCAGAAAGCTAATCAGATCTTCATTCGATTGAATCAGTTCCGGGCAATTCAATTCTTGATTTTTCAACAAGTCGACAACAAACTGCGAATAGCGAATCGCATCGTCATCGAACACGGCAATGTTGCCCGAGGTTTGGTAGGCTACGTGAACGTCGTGTTTCTGGTCGGCCAGACGAATGAGTGTCCCTCCCATCGAAATTACGTCATCATCGGGATGTGGGCTGAAAACGATTGAACGTTTTACCGCGGGCTCCGGACGTTCCGGACGGGTTTTCTCGTAAGCTCCCGGTTTTCCGCCAGGCCACCCGGTTATGGTATCGCGCAGCTGGCCAAAAATCTTAATATTCAAATCGTAAGCACCGCCATATTCAACCAATAAATCACGCAATCCTGCCTCTTTATAGTCTTCATCGGTCAACTTAAGAATTGGTTTGTTCGTTTTTTGGCTCAACCAAATCACGGCACGTTTTATCATTTTCGGAGTCCATTCGATCACACCAACCAACCACGGCGCTTTGATGCGGGTAAATGTGGTCATGGCCAATTCATCCAAATAAATCATTACATTTTTGTGGAGTTGAAGGAATGACGCGGGAACCTCTACGCTTACCGGTCCTTCAATCATCTTCTTTAGAATCGGCGATTTCGACTCTCCCCAAGCGGCCAGAATGATGCGTCGAGCGCTTAAAATAGTACCAACCCCCATTGTAATGGCACGATGCGGAACAAGCTGTTCATCGTCAAAATCGGTGATGGCATCGGTGATCGTAATTTGATCCAGCTTTACTAAACGGGTTGGTGAGTTTACTGTCGATCCCGGCTCATTAAATCCAATATGCCCCGAGCGTCCGATACCTAAAATCTGGATATCAATTCCCCCTACCGCTTCAATCTTTGCTTCATAAGCGGAACAAAACGCAGACACATCTTCGATTTTCAACGATCCATCCGGGATGTGAACATTCTCCGGCAATATGTCGATGTGACTGAAAAGATGCTCATACATAAAATGAACATAGCTTTTATCGCTTTCCGGCGACATTGGAAAATATTCATCCAGATTGAAAGTGATGACATTTTTGAAGCTCAAACCTTCTTCTTTGTGCAAACGAACCAACTCTCTATAAATCATAACGGGGGAAGAACCTGTTGCCAGCCCCAAAACTGCGAACTGCCCTTCGGCTTGCTTCCGTTTTATCAATTCAGCAACCTGACCTGCAATAACTTTTGCCCCTGTCGGTTGATCCTCTACAATGGTAATCGGGAGTTTCTCAATGGTATTTTCGATGTAAGTCAGACTATTATTCATGATTAAGAAATTAATTATCTTCTTTCACTATTTTACAATAAATTCACACGCAATATCTTTTAACCAATACACGCAAATTGGTTGTTTTGTTAGTTATTCAACCAGATGTGCTATCGGGGAAATAACAAAATCAAACTCATAGTTCTGGTAAGGCATCCGGTATTCTTTGAGTGGAAGTGCCCCCCAGCTAGTTACACAGCCCAAGCCCATCTGCTTTTTATCAATACAAATAGTAACGAAATTACTTTGCTCTACTTCCGGAAAGTGTCGTTGATCTTTTTCGATACCATCATCCAGCGCATGAATGGTGTAGTTTAAAGCTGAAATCGAGTAAACATCATCCGACTTGAAGCAAAGACCTGATCCAGCCTCATCCAACTGTGCCCACCAGCGAACATCGGATTTGGTACCGGTTTCCTGCGGACGAATGTATGCGTAAGCTTGCTCTTCAACGGTTTGATTGTATAAACCTATAAAGGCAGCATCTTTCCGGTCGATGTAGTTTTCGCCCGGCCCACGACCGTAGTATTTAATGTGCGAATAGTTTCCCGGCATTTCCAGTTTCATACCAAAACGGAACATTTCCGAAACCTCATCATTTTCTCCAGCTATCAGCTTCTGGTTTACTTTTACAGCTCCCTCGTTATTAATTTGATACGTCAGTCGCAATTTCGCGTTTACTTCAGGCATGTTGTATTCTGCCTTCACTTCGGCTAATCCTTCCGCAGTCATTGTTGCATCAATCGATTTTAACTCAATTTTAGGATTCTTCCAAACCACATATTTCAGCTGCAACTTAGCACCGAAGTCATTATCGGTCGGAGCCCGCCAAAAGTTCGGTTTCAATTCAGATCCATCCTCAAATACAAATTTTCCATTAACGCTATAGCGACACAGGAAGCCCGATTTCCGGCTAAAGTCTACCTGGAAATTCTCACCCTTAACCAATAAGTAATTCGTATCATTTTCAATAATTGTTGGCTCAACCACCTGCGTGTTAGCGAAAATTTTATTGGCGAGTTCAAGTGGCTTAAATGTCCAATCCTTAACGGTCAATTGCTGACGAGCCAAGGTATAGCCTGCCGAAACGAGCTGTTCCGCAGCTTTCAATTTGTAGGCTACATTTACAAACACCTCGTTTGCCTGAAGATCGCCCGGCAATTTAACGCCAAGGTCAACTTTAGTTTTTTGCTGTGGCTCAACGTTTAAATCATCAACAATACCGGTTTGCAAAATTTTGCCGTCGGCCACCAATTCCCACTGGAGGTAGAAATTTGAAAGATCACGGAAAAAGTATTCATTGTACACGTCAACCTGGCCGTTTTTCAGGTCAAGAGGAGTGGTCCAGATCGATTGATAATAATAACCAACTTCGCGGTAATGTGGATTTGGTTTGCGATCGGGGTTAATTAAACCGTTGTCGAGAAAGTTATTATCGGTAGCATCATAGGGGTTGAAATCGCCGCCGTATGCATAAATCAACTGCCCATCTTCATTTGTCCAATGGATTGACTGATCTACAAAATCCCAAATAAAACCTCCCTGATAGAGGGGATATTTGCGGATCAAATCCCAATATTCTTTAAATCCGCCTTCGGAATTACCCATGGCATGGGCATATTCGCATTGAATTAGTGGTTTCTTTTTACCCGATTGGGCATACTTTTCGCTGCTCTCGTAGCCATAATACATGGGACAAAAAACATCCGTGTAGTCATTTTGCCCTGCTCCTTCGTATTGAACCGGGCGCGATTGATCGTAACCCTTAATCCATTTGTAGGCAGCTTCAAAGTTTGGTCCAAAACCAGCCTCATTTCCCATCGACCAAATAATTACTGAAGGATGGTTGTAGTTGCGCAATACGTTACGTTCGTTACGTTCCAAATGCGCCTTATCGAACAACGGATTCTTAGCCAGCGTTTCGTCACCATAACCCATGCCGTGCGATTCCAGATTAGCTTCGGCTACGACATAAATTCCGTACTTGTCGCACAGCTCATACCACAAGCTGTTATCGGGATAATGACAGGTGCGCACCGCATTTACATTGAATTTTTTCATCATTCGAATGTCTTGTTCCATGCGCTCGGGAGACACCACATAACCACCATCAGGATCCAGTTCGTGGCGGTTCACCCCTTTAATCAATATGGGTCGGCCATTCACACAAAGCTGACTGTTCTTTATTTCTACTTTTCGGAAACCAACGTGTACCGGAATCACTTCCAATACTTTTCCTGATTTTTTAAGCGTTGCCATTATGCGATATAATGTTGGCGTTTCAGCGGTCCACTTTGCGGGGTTGGCAACTTCAATTTCGGTAGTCAACCAACCGAAGCCAGTCAGCTGTTTTTCGGCTACAACTTTCCCACTTGCATCTTTCAATTTTAACTCAACATCAGCTTTTGCCGACAAATCAAGTTTTACCTGCAAAACACCATCGGCATAGTCGTTTACTAAATCGGGGGTAACTTTTAAATCGCGGATGTAAGTTTTATTGCGGGCATACAAATAGCAGTCGCGACCAACGCCAGCGAAGCGCCAGAAATCCTGATCTTCCAGGTAGGTGCCATCGCACCAGCGAAAGGTTTGAAATGCCAGTAGGTTTTTACCCGGCTTCAGGTATTTTGTCAGATTAAACTCAGCCTCCAGTTTGCTGTCTTCGCTGTATCCAACAAATTTTCCGTTGACATACAAACTGATGTTAGAAGTTACCGAACCAAAATGAACAAAGATTTCTTTTCCATCCCAATTTGCCGGCAACTGTATTTCTTTGCGATAAGTTCCTACGTGATTATTTTCTTCGGGAACGATTGGTGGGTTATTTTTGTACTGGTTGCGCCAGGCATAACCGATATTCACATACAACGGATCGCCGTAGCCGTTCAACTCCCAAAGCCCGGGAACCGGCATGCCGCTCCAGCCTTTATCATTCAAGTCAAGCTTATAAAAATCGGTTGGACGTTGCCATGCATGCTGCACCCAGTTAAATTTCCAACTACCGTTAAGACTCATGAAATTGGTTGAAACTTCCTTTACGTCTTCTGAAGCGGCATCTGCTGACTCGTAAGCAAAAAATACACTGTGCATGGGCGCACGGTTTACTTCATTGATCTTCGGATCTTGCCAATAGCTTTGAGCTTGAGCAACAACGACATTCATCACTAACATGATCAACAATAACTGGATTTTCGGCCTGCTTTTTATTCTCATGATTGTCTTTTATTATTAATTTTTAATTCTTCTTTTTACTACAGTCCTGTATATATCGTGTCTTAACACGATCCGGCAAATCCACCGGGCGCCAAATTATATTTTAATATAAATCCGTCTTTTATTTAGCCACCACCCCAGTGCCCAACAAAGCATGACGTAAACAATTGCTGTTACAAATGCTCCAAACGGCCCCGGAAATAGTTGTTGAAATATCTGTTCGCTCACCCACTCGAAAGCATCCTGATTGGCATTCACCGGAATAAGACGCAACGTCATATAGAAAAGTTCGGAAAACAAATAGATGAAAAGAGGATTTTTCCCAAATACATCGAAGAACTTGACTCCAACCTTAACTTTTTTGAGTTCGATCAGATAAATCAAAACAGCCATAATTGACAAATCCAACCCGACTGTATAGAGCACAAACGGACTTGTCCACAATTTCTTTGATATAGGAAAAACCAGATCCCACCACAGTGCCAGCGAAGCCAGTAAGAATCCAACCATCAACAATTTGGCAATTCCCTCGAACGACTTTCCTTTTTTTTGAATGAAAACACCTGCCAGGTAGCCCCATAAAACGTTTACGATAGCTGGCAATGTGCTGAGTATTCCTTCCGGATCGAAGGGAATACTATCTTTTTTATAAATATGTCCGATACCTAAAATTGATAAATCGAACTTGCCGGCCGCATTGCTGGCCATTTCCAATTGAGCTCCAGGCTCGCCAAATACATACAGAATTGCCCAATAGGCCAGTAAAATCAGAACCGAAACAATAACCGTTGCTTTCTCAGACAAATACAAAACGATTATCGAAGCGAAGAAATAACACAGTGCAATGCGCTGCAAAACACCCATAATCCGAGTCTCCCCTATTGGCTTCAACATCAGCCCTCCGTCATCGCCAAATTGAAAGAAAGGAAACCAGTACATCAGGTAGCCCAACAAAAAGATGACGACGGTACGTTTGATAATCTTTTTCCAAACATCTGACGGCGGTGCCAATCGCATCTTTTTCATCGAAAAGCTCATGGCATTCCCCACCGCAAACAAGAAAGAGGGAAATACCAGGTCGGCTAAGGTAAAACCAAACCACTGGGCATGTGTCAGATAAGGATAAAAATGAGCTCCTGTCCCGGGAGTGTTCACCACAATCATCAAAGCGATTGTTAATCCCCGAAATACATCGAGTGATAGAAAACGTTCCGCTTTTTTCTTAATTACTGTTACCATAACTAGTAGTTGTAATTGATGGTTGGTAAAGTCTTCGTTAACGGTGCGATCCGGTCGCGATATTTTTGATGCAACTCCTTAGCAACCTCTATTGAGCTGCCTGTAGGTTGAATTGGAAAATCCTTTTGCGAAGTCACCCAGCTCCATTCCCATTGTTTTATTTCTTCATCAAATGCTGCCTGATCAAAACTTTTCCAATCGACATTCACTTCAGTAAAAAACTGCTCCCAACGCGGTTTATAAAAATCACTCAATAAACCACTCCATTGACGGTTGCTGTACTCGTGCAAACGGTTGTCAGCACCTCCCCAAAGGGTAATCAAGTCGCGAGCGTTTTGCTCGTATAAGGCTTTTTCTTCCGGTGTTGTACCCCAACTGCGGGCATCGGCCAACCAGGGACCCAGCATAAAATCTTTACGGGTTGCCAGCAAACGATCCAGGTCGTCAATCAACTCCAAAAACTCAGTGCTGTATTGATCAAACTTTTGTTTGTCATTATTTTTGTAAGCCATTGCCATTTGCTGTTGCATCGGCAAGGCATAATTGGCTAAAACCTGGCGGCTAAGGTCGACCAGATCATACTGGAAACCATCTGAAGTTCCAAACTCAGGAATCGCTTGAACAAACAAGTCCCAGGCTGGCAACAAATCCTCTGGTTTATAATTCAACTTAGTGCGCGCCCACCGGCGGTAACCTTCAAAAGTTGGACGAGAGACGATGATCGATTCCGCACCATCACGAATAATCTGACCATTGTAGACCGTTTCGACCAAAATATCCCACGCTTTTTCAATATCAGGATTAGTAGCACCGTAACGATTGCTAATGTATTGTTTAAGCCACTGCGGCAAATCGATTGGCGTATCGCGCCAGGTATTGTCGGTCATCAACTCATACAACACCGGTGTTTGTTCAATCGCTTCCATGGTCAGTCCAATCCCTTTCAACTTCCCCGAAGCAGGATCGTTCAATGCTTCTGCTGGATGTTCGGCTACGTTTTCGATGCGCCCGAACAGGCTAATGTTGCCTCCAAAATTGTGTAACATACACCAAATCCATTCTTTCCCATAGAAAGCCTCTGTGCGTTTCCAAACGGGTTCAATCTCAGCTGCCAAATCCAGAATGATCATCCGGTCGTCGGGAACAGCTCCCAGCAAACCCTTAATTTGTGGTGCCTTCCAGAATTCGCGATGACTGTAAAACAACCATCCCTGCATCACCCAAACCGCTTCGGGGTCAACAGACTTCATCCCTTCGAAAACCTTACGACTTAGTTCCGAGAGGTATTCCGGGTCATCGGATGGTGGTTCGTTTTCATTAAACGTATCGGCCGAATACAGGTGATCTGTACCATACACTTCCTGCTGCACTTCCAAAAATCTCTTACCGATCTCGGCAAACAGCGGATCATTCGCATCCAAAATATAGGTATCAGCGAAATCATTCCCCCAGTTGGTTTGCTTTAAGTCAGCATCCGGGAAATACTTTTTGAAAGAAGCGGGAACGTGTCCGGTAAAAGCCGGCAAAACAGTTTTCATACCCAGTTCACGCTCGCGCTGCACAATTTTCTTTTGCAGGTCGCGGTGGCTCTCTTTCCAACTCTTCGGCAGCGGGCCTCCCCAGCCATCGAGATTTCCCATCCAGAACCATGAAAAATAAGCCGGTCCACTAAAAAACGGATCCAGATCTTCGTCAGTAAATCCATACGAACGATATACCTCGTCCCAAATATATTCTTCACCGGTAATGGCCAGGGGCATATTGATGCCATGTAGCGCCATCCAGTCAATTTCCTTTTCCCAACGCTCCCAATCCCACCAGCTCATGGTATAGTTGAATGTGCAATAATTTAAATAGTAGCGATATTCATAAGGACTGTCTTTGTGCACTTTCTCCGGCACCATTGGCAATTCTTCCGGTAAATTCAGGTTCGTTCCGTTCCAGGTAATCTGACAGTTGGCATATTCCTTCAGGTAATAATACAGAGCCGAAGCAACCGATACGCCATTGTTCCCGCGAAGTACAATTTTATCGTCTTTCGATTCGATCTCAAACCAATCCGCTGAATCTGACCGAATAATCTCCGTCTCAAAATTAGTTGCATGTGAAGGTACGATTCGTTCAATTAAATCGTCTCCAGCGCTATTTTCAGTGGGTTTTGTATCCCGATTCGTACAGCCAACGATTGAGAATAGTAAAATCCCATATATACTATATCCTAACAGTCTATTTTTCATTGAATTAAAATTAATGGATAAAATATTTACTCTATTCCCGTGCTCCCTGGGGAACTGTGAATGGTTGAATACCTTGAGGTTCGATTTTTAAAATATTGTGATCGGCATCAAATTTCAGACTGTCAACACACAACTGCCGCAAGACATATTCCTCGCCCTGCGGATAGATTCGGTGATACAAAATATAGTCCTGCTCCCTCTCGCGAAATACCGTATGATGTCCGGGCCCCACAATCGTGCTGTCCGATGTGCTTTTCAAAATCGGGCTGTTGATACCTTCGTCAAACGCCCCTATAGGCGATTCTCCAACAGCATATCCGATTTTATAGGTCGCATCAATCGCTTTTCCATCAGAGAACATCAGATAATATTTATCAAAGCGCTTAATCATATGTGGAGCTTCAAAATAGTGATTCGGCGTCACATCAACAGGCTCCTCTGCAAAAGATATCATATCCGGATTTAATCTGCCAGCCATGCAAACCCCGTTTACCCAATGAAAACCCGACCCCCAATAAAGGTATGCCTGTCCGTCATCATCAATAAAACAGTCTGCATCAATGTTGTGTACCTCGGGGAAGTCAGGTGCCGCAATCAACGGCGAATTATCTGTCTTGGCATTTTTCCATGGCCCTAAAGGAGCGTCGCTCACTCCTGCCCAAATTTCACTACCCACCGATACGTACATATAATATTTCCCGTTGGGAGCTTTTTGAACTGTAGGAGCCCACACCATAGAGCTGTTGGAATTTGGACTTGTACAGGCTTCTTTGCTTGGCCAGTTTAAATGGTGGCGGTCAAAATGAATGAAGTCCCTGGTTGAAAATACAGCTAGTTCATCTCCCCCCCAAGGATCGATAGTTGCATAAATGTAAAAGGTATCGTCTTCTTTGACGATAGACGGATCGGCAAAATAGCCATCAATAATTGGATTGGTGATCAACTGAGTGCTGTCCTGCTTTTCTTTTTTTGTAGAATTCGTACAAGCGACCAACAAGCATGTTACCAAAAGAAGAAAAATACCTGTTCTCCAATCCTTATTTTTTAGTTTGTTTTTTTCTGGCATAACCTCACTTTTTTATCTGATTATATTTCCTGATCTGATTTTGAAGGAGGAAGGATCTCCGTTCCCCATTTCTGCGGAACGGCCCCCATCTCCAGAACTAATGTTCCTCCCATTATAATAGCTTCATGTTCAATCCATGCTTTCGGGAAGTCCTCTCCGTTGAGCTTCGCCGATTGAATGTACTTATTTTTCGCCGATAGGTTTTTGGCTTCAATGGTAAAGTCCTTGCCGTTTTCCTGATGAATCACCGTCTTTTTAAACCAAGGTGAATTGATCAGATAATACGATTGTCCGGCATTCGGATAAAGCCCCATCAGGTGAAAAGCCAACCACGAAGACATGGCTCCGGAATCGTCGTTCCCAGGAATACCACTGCGACTGGTGTTGTAGTGAGTATCGATGATCCGATGAATGCGATCGTTGCTTAAATCCGGACGTCCAATCCAATGATAAAGGTTTGGACTCAAAAAAGACGGTTCGTTGGCAACATTGTAAAGTTTCTTTTCGAAGAGCGTATCCAAACGTTTGCGGAAAGCTTCCCGTCCACCCGAAAGTTCTACAAGCTTGCCAACATCGTGTGGTACCGACAACGAATACTCCCATGAACTGGCTTCGTAAAAGAAACCACACCACCAGCATACGCAAATCGGCCAATCCTGAGCCACCGGTGTGTAAGGCACGTAACTCACTCTTCCATTGCTTGCATCACACTGAATACTATCTACCCAATTGCCATGCACATCTTTGGGCATAATGAACCCGCGAGAACCATGATCTTCAATATCGCGCCACAAGTTTTGCCAGTTGTCTGCCTGCTTGATAAATCGCCAGTATTCGCCTTTTCGCTTAATTCCTTTGGCAACCATTGCCAGGCAATAGTCGTTGTAAGCATATTCGAGCGTGCGGTTGCCAGCACGTACAAAGTCGGTTGAAACATAGCCCAGTCGATTATAGTCTGTGAGTCCGCCTCGCCCCTCCTTTTCCTCATTACCTCCGGGAGGAATGGTTGCATCTTTCAGCATGGCTGCCAGTCCCACTTTATAATTAATGCCGGGCAAGTCTTTCTCAAAAGCATCGGCAATCACCACTTCTCCATTCGAACCACCTTGGGTACGACCATTGCTGTTACCACTGCGGGCATCGGGCATGTAGCCATCTCGCTTATAAATCTGTAGCATGGCATTTACAATATCGACCTGACGCGAAGGTGTGAGCAAAGTAATCAGCGGACTAGAAGAACGGTAAGTATCCCAAATGGCATAAAAATCGTCGTAATACGGACCATTATTTTCCCAAAGCGGATTTTCCCCGGTTCGATCAACGGGCATCAGCATGGTGTGATAAAGTCCGGTGTAAAACATGGTTTTCAACTCAGGAGTCGCGTCCTGATCAACCTCCACGCGTTTCATGATGTCCTCCCATTTTTCACGTGTTTCAGCCAGCGTATGATCAAAATCCCAATGAGGCATTTCCTGATCGACGTTGGCACGCGCCTTCAATGGACTTAAAAACGAAATGCCAATTTTCATCTGTAAGTCGTCGCTTGAGCTGTCAAAGGCAAGCAGCACTCCAGTTTTTTCACCAGAGTCAACCTGCACCTTCTCTCCCGGGTATAATTCCGCTCCCTTCCAACTTGTAAATTTTGTAAAAGGCTGATCAAAAACAGCCGAGAAATACACGGTGTAAGCGCTTCCGTTGTTCCAACCGCCACGAATTCGGGTATATCCCCGAACTTCAGAATCCGAAACAACTTCAATTTCGGAACCAACAAATTGTTGAGATTCGCGGGCATCAGGATCCGGAATAGCCGGTTCGCCCAAAAACTTACCTAAGTCAATTTTTACATTTTTTCCCTTGTCGGGTTGAAACGAAAAATGATAGAAAGCAGCACGGTCAGAAGTTGTTATTTGGGTTTGAATAGTCCACTTTTGGAGCATCACACTGTAGTATCCCAGCTCTACCTGTTCGTCGCCTTTCAACGACTCCTGCTCAATCGACCCTAAATCTCCGGAGAATGGCATGACTGAAACATTTCCATACTTCGGGCCGCCGCCTGTCCCACTTACATGCAACTGGCTAAACCCATAAATCGCTTTGTCCTGGTCAGAAGAGTAGCCGCTGTTTGCTCCAACCGAATTATCAGGTCCCGGCTTCACCATTCCGTAAGGACAGGACGGACCAATAAACACATTCCCCAATCCCTCGGAACCAATCTTCGGATCGACGAATTGGTGTAACTGCGCCTGCGCAGCAGTTGTGAGAAACAGGGTGAAAATTAAGATGCCTTGTTTGACTAATTTGTGCCTCATCATTTATATCTTTTACTCATTCGATAAAGAATACGGGCGAGCATCCGGAGCTGTCCCCCACGATTTGTTCGGTTGGTTACCCATTTCAAAATTCAATATTCCACCTTTCATCAGGTCAAAATGATTAAGAAAATTCCGATCTGTTAGCTGCCCATTCACATTCAACGACTGAATATAGTTTTTTCCTGATGATGCACCCGGGGAATTAATCACAATGGCATTCCCGTTGTTAAGCTGAATTGTAATTTTATCGAAACGTGGGCCGGAAATCACATATTCAGGAACCGATGGACAAACCGGATAAAACCCAAGTGCCGCAAAAACATACCAGGCCGACATTTGTCCCGCATCGTCGTTACCACTTAGTCCACCCGCATCGGAACCATATTCGGTTTTCATGATTTCTGAAACAATTTGCTGAGTTTTCCATGGCTGTCCGGAATAGTTATATAAAAATGGGATTTGGTGTCCCGGTTCATTGCCATGCCAGTATTGCCCGGACGCATAGAAATGATCCAGATTCTTGTTGAAGCCTTCGGCACCCCCCATCAATTGCATCAATCCGCCAATGTCTTGTGGTACATACCAAGTGTATTGGTATGGCGTACCTTCGGTTATGTATGGTTGCCTGATAAACTTATTAAAATCAGCGACGAACGTTCCGTCAGCATATCGACCTCGCATACACGAATCGGCCTCACTGTATACATTTTGGTAGTTTTGGGCTCGATTTAGCAATTCAGCTAAATGAATTGAATCGCCGCGCTTTTTAGCAACCTGACTTAAAGCAAAGTCATCAAAAGCGTACTCTAAAGTCCGAGAAACTTGCTCCTTCACATGAAAAGATTCCTGTACGCTGTCTTCCATGGGAATGTAACCGTATTTCAAATACGACTCAATAGCCCGACGTCCTTTTCCCTCCTGATATTCGGCGAATGTTTCCGGAGATTGAAAGGCATTTTTCAACAAAAAACGGTATTGCTCATCATTCAAATCGATAATATCTTTCATGTACGCATCCGCAATCACAGCTATTACATGATCACCAATCATCGCCGAAGTATAGCTGTTCCAACAAGGGAAAATCGGTAACCAGTCCCCTTGTTTGGCTTTATCAAGCAAGCTGTACATCATATCAGCATTCTCTTCAGGAACCAGTAAATTGAACAGTGGATGTGAAGCACGATAAGTATCCCACATCGAAAAATCGTCGTAATAATCTCGATCTCCGGAGTTACGTATTTCTCCTCCGCCGCCAAAGCTCGGGTACGAGCCATCAACATCGTTAAAAGTCCGCGGCTGCAAAAAGCTATGGTAAAGCGCGGTGTATAATTTCACTTTTGCCTCTTCGTCCTCGCCCTCAACCTGAACTTTTGCCAGCAGGCTTTCCCAGCTACCTCTCAGTTGTTCCCTGGCTTGATCAAAATCAAGATTTGCGGTTTCGGCATCCAGATTTTTGCGCGCTTGGTCAATACTGGTAAAAGACGTACCTATTTCAACAAAAACCGTTTCATGCTCCTGTAGGTTGAAGGAAATCCAGGCTCCCAACTTGGCTTGGTCTGCCAGTTCGGTAGTCATTTCGCTTATCAGGCTGTCCTGATAAGTTCCGTACTTTTCGAAATCGTGGCTGATACGAGCTACAAAATAACCATTAAATCCAGCCGGCTCACCCCAGCCTTGGTAAATACGATGGACGGGATTATAACCCACAATTTCGTTTTTTTCGGGAAGAATTTGAATGAAACCTTGTGCTTCGTCGCTATTTGGGTTCAACACCAAATGTGACTCACCGCCATTTTCAAACGTGAATTTAAAAAGGCCACAGCGTTTGGTCGCTGTCATTTCCGCTTCAATATTGTAATCGTTCAGATGTACGGTGTAATAATTTGGCGATGCTGTTTCCTTGTCGTGCGAAAAAGCAGAACCACGCTTTTCGGGAAGCCATTTCAGCTGCCCTGCCACCGGCATAATTGTCATGCTTCCATAATCCTGCACGCAGGAGCCGCTCAGCCAGTGGCTTCCACGAAATCCCTGGATCACCGAATCAGTATAATAGTAAGGAGCAACGCACTTGGTTTCGGTATCTTTAGTTTGCGGGGTCCAGTTTGTCATGCCAAAAGGAACGGTAACAAAAGGAACAACCTGCGAATTGTTTTCAGTTCCCTCTCCGTGTTTTAGAGCACTGATAGTCGTGGAGGGCGCCGTGCCAATCAATGGGTTTACGTAATCAATAACGCTATGTTGTTGACTGGACTTCTGACATCCGGACAAACAAAAAATCAAAGCAACTAATTGTAAAAATCTCATTCGTTTTATTTTTTATGATGAAGCCATTTTACTTCAACCTTATCACCTGCGAAAATGGAGTTCTTCCTGTCAGAAACAAATGTATCCCTTTTCCTTTAATCGATCCAAAATGAGTACTATACAGCTCTCCATCAATTTTCTCAATATTTTGATGTTCCATAATACCCGGTCCCACCTGAATTGAATCGTTACCAAACAGGTAGGTGGCATAGCCTTCTGGCAGAAAATAATCTCCATCATTGTCGGCTTCCATCACATTGGTCAACCGACCTCCTGATTTGAAACACAAGTCCAAGGTTACTTCTACTCCTTCTGGTCCGTCAACGTTGATGGACAATTCAAATTCGCCATCATTCTCCCTGATGACGATACTTGTTTCTGATTGGATGGTTGTTTTTGGTCTGCTTGGAAAATCCATTTTACTCCAAAAGCGACCATCCTGAGATTCTGTCAGCTCGTAATCTCCCTTCTGGTTTCGTTTGTCGGCAGGAAGAGGCTGGTAATAATAGGCTTCTTTGTGCTCAAAAAGATGATAGGTGTTCTGATCTTTTTGAAGCCCCTCACTTCTGAAATATCCGGTGTTAAAAAAAGAAGTAGATAGACGCATGTACTCTAAAATGGCTTCTCCTTTTCGAAAAGTAAAAAAGCTTGGATTAGACGAACGCCCTGAGGAAATAACAGAAGGCAGATCATTCCCGCCAAAGATGCTTGCAGTTACTTCTTCCCTTTTTATGCGAACGAGGTCGGTGGCAGGAAAAAACTTCGCAAACTCTTGAGGTAATTCTTCAGGTTCACAAAGCTCTTGCTGTAGTTCTGTTAAATCGATAAAATGAATCAACGAGTGCGCTAAAACATTTTTCTCGAACAGGCTGTCTTGTTCAATTTTACCGGCAACCGCTGCAAAAAAATGATCTTCAAAACGGTTTGCCATAAAGCGATAACACCAGTAATAGTACGATGCTGAGATCGTCTGGTTTTGATCTTGCCTTCTGGAATCGAGTGACATCAAGTCACCATTGTCTTCCATCAGAAAATAAGTTGTCTCTAAATTTTTCATTACCGGGTTTAGTAAATCCTCCCGATCCAATATGGTGGCAATTGTAATCAACGCCTGATCTACAACTTTGGAATAAATACGACTTCGCTCCGGGTACTGACCATCCTTATTGATATAAATCCCTTCAGCCAGCCATTGGTTGATACGCTCCTTGTATCGGCTATCGCCATAAATTTCGTAGAGATGGGCCAACGCTGAGGAAATCACCCAACGATGATTGGGCGTATGCACTCCACCAGTTAAAAGAGCCTCTCCCGCTTTCAGTAAAAAGCTATCCAACCGTTTTTTTAGGCCTATGGACTCCTCCGAATTTCTTTTTACCAATACGTTTGCTGCAGGTCCTAAATTATCGATTAAGAAAGCCGTGTCGGGTGGTGACTGTTTGTTCCCTCCAGCATCAATCGTTCCGTTCGATCGTTGAGCTTCAAGCAGACCATCCAGGATTTTATCGAGCTGTTGAAAGACTGCTTCAGAATTGAAATAGCGCGATCCTTCAGTACAAAATGAAGCCGTTAAAATTGCAAACTGAACGCTCAGGCTCCGAGGATTTGAGGTTTGAATATCTTTTTCCAAAAGTTTAAAAACAGTTTGGTCATTGGCTTGAACTAACTGAAGAAAAAGTTCCTGATCAAAATCTATTTGGCGATTACCGATTGGATCTACAGTGAGCTGATTGTCAACAGTTAAATTTTCTCGCTCAAATGGACGACTTTCAGAAGTAAAGAGAAACCAGAAAACAAAAAGGAGTGGAAAAAGAAAATTCCATTTGCCTCTTATTAAATAAGTTCGATATAAATGCATTTAGGATTAGTTCGTTTTGTGTGAATTCCGGACAAGATTATACGAAAAATAGGCAGGCAATTTAATCACCTGCCTATATCAAAATTAGCTTATATACTATAAAATTCTATTTCTACTTTTCTAGTATCCGTCATTTTGAGTGATACTGCCGCCGCTATTATCGATTTCGGTTTGAGGAATAGGTCTTAAGAGGTGTTTTGATGTGAGTGCGTTGTTGAAAGCTGCATGTGGATTATGCGCCAAAGTCCTTTCAATCAACTTACCAGTTCTCTTCAAGTCCATCCATCTGTTTACTTCACCAGCTAGTTCTCTGGCTCTTTCGTCAAGAATCAGGTCGATAGTAACATCACCTGGAGCAACAGCAGTTGTTAAACCTGCTCTGGCACGCAACTCGCTAAGGCGAGCTGCTGCGTCAGTCGTATTCGATGATTCAAGGTAAGCTTCTGCAGCAATCAAATAAGCTTCTCCACTCCTCATCACAACCATATCTCGTTCTCCTTGCGAAGATTGATCGGGCTGTGTAAAAGGAACTGTAGGATCGTCAAATTTGCTAAACATGGGATAATGAACAGTGGTTATGCCATCGCTTACAAGGTATTTGTCAGGATTAATCACTTTATAAGGAGCAGCTGCCATTTCTGCAGCTGTCCATGCAACTTTTGGGAAATATACAGCTGTATCGCCAACAAACCTGCTTATTGTATCTTCGCCAACTATTGCATCAAAATCTTCTGTCGCAAAAAGGATCCGATCAAATGTGGCTTCAGCACGTTCGTCATCATCATCAAAAAGCGAGTAGTAAAAAGGAGTAGGCATTGGTCCAAGGCCCTTCACAGTTCTGGATAAGCCAGGATAATCAAAGAATCTGAACTTATACATCATGTGTTTCGAATTCCCCCAACCTCTACTAACAGAATTGCTTCCAAACAAATACGCAAATACAACTTCCGAATTCCGTTGGTTATCGATACTTACTAAATTTTCGAAAGAAGCTACCAGATCATGATTTGTGATCACCGTTTCAGCCAAAGCAGCAGCGTCAGTAAAATCAGAACTTGCAGCAAATGACTTATAACCTCTTGTTAATAATACCTTAGATAAAAGGTGTCTTACAGCATCCTTTGAAACTCTTCCGTATACACTTGGATTTTCGGGAACTGCTGATAAAGCATCTTGAAGATCCTGTACTATTTGTGTATAGATTGCTTCCTCGCTTTCACGCACATAATTCGTCTCTGCTGTTGTAACCTGATTCAAAACCAGTGGCACGCCACCATAATTTTCGACCAAGTTAAAATACGACATTGCTCTAAAAAATTTGGCTTCTCCGATACCGGTTGTTTTAGCACCAGGCTCAAGTTCTTCAATTTCATCTGCAGTACCTATAGCAACATTGGCAGCAGAGATAATACTGTACTGGTTGGCCCAATATACACCTATAGTCCAATTCGTTGAATAGAAATTCACATAGTCGTTTAAGTCACTCGTTCCCGTAACCGCTGTACCTCTTGTAACAATATCAGTTCCTAAATCTTCCAACTGATAGTACATATCCGCAGTGTAATGCGTAGTTGTTTCTCTGGCTCTTTCATAAACAGAGGCAACTAGTTGGTCAAATGTTTCAGGATTTGATTTGGCCGTTTCAATACTTAGAGAGGTATAGTTTTCTTCCTCCAGGTAACTATCACAACCGGCAACTAACACGCCAACTGCCAGCAGTAATCCCAATATTTTTGTATTTATATATTTCATCTTGCTTTTAAATTATAGTTATTAGAAATTTAGACTAATACCTGCTAAATAGGTACGCGACATGAAGGCAGCACCCCAGGAGTTTCTACCGGCATTCTCAGGATCCCATCCATCATAAGGTGTGATTATAAAAGGATTTTGAACGGTTGTATATATCCTTAAACTACCGACGTTAATTTTATCCAAGACATATCTGGGAAGAGTGTAACCCACCGTGATATATCCAACTTTCGTGTACGAAATATCTTTGTACTTGATTATTTGTTGATAGGATCCTCCGTTACCTGGTTGATACCAGCTATTGATCGGATTTGTTGGTGTCCAGTAGTCTACATCATAACCATTGAACATTCTTGAAGGATCACTATCCCAGGGAAACGATGTATTGCTGTGGAAGTTACTCAACATTTTATTTCCCTGGCTGGTAATAATAGAAAACGAAAAGTCAAAGTTCTTATAGTTCATGTTACTTGTTATACCACCAGTCCATTTAGGGGTAACCTGACCAAACACTTTTCTGTCTTTATCTGGAGTAATCTCACCATCATTGTTCAAGTCTTTAACTTTTACCTGCCCTGGTGTTTGTCCGTACTTGGCTGCTTCAGCTGCTTCATCCAACTGCCAAATACCGTCTAATTCATAGTCATAAATAGAACCTATTGCTTCTCCTACTTTATGAATAAGATTAGTACCTGATACGTTAAAAATAATCTCGTCAAGATCACCATAGAGCTTATTGATGGTATTCTTATTACTTGCAAAATTGAAATTCGTTGTCCACTGGAAATCACTTTTATCGATATTCACCGTGTTTAGGCCTATTTCAATTCCCTGATTCGTAGATTCTCCCACATTATCGTATGTTCCGTTATAGCCGGTAACTGAAGGCAGTGGCGTGAAAAAGATAATTCCTGTAGTTTCTCGGTTATATACATCGATAGACCCAAATATTCTATTATTTAGAAATCCAAAGTCAACCCCAAGGTTCACCTCTGTTGTTTTCTCCCAGGTAAGGTCTTCATTTGCCAAGCCTGTAATATATGCAGTGGATACAGAAGAACCACCCAAATTAGTTGCACTACTACCCAACAGTGATTGAGAACCCAGTGGCTTTAATCCTCCACCTTGACCATTGTTACCGGTTTGTCCATAACTCAACCTCAGTTTTGCATTAGAAAGCAACTTTTGATTTTGCATAAAATCTTCTTCCATCATTTTCCATGCAAAAGCTGCAGATGGGAAGAAAGCCCATTTATTTTCGTCTGACAATATCGATGAACCGTCATAACGACCTGTTAATGTAACCAGGTATTTGTCCATTAGGTTATAACTCAACCGGCCTGTGTATGATTCCAGTGTTTGTTTTGAAAAATCACTGGAAACATCTCTAATATCTAAACCAGCACCTAAATTGTGGAACAAATAATCATCGGTTGTAAAGTTTCTAACCTGAGTATAGTATCCCTCAGAACGCTCCAAAAATCTTGACATTACCGCGGTTACATCGAACGCATGTACTCCCGTTTTGTATTTATAATTAGCAATATTATCCCAGGAATATGACAAATAATTAGAATTATTTACCTGAGCTCTTCTATTTGAAGCATTTCCACTTACACTTTTAGAGTACAATCCTCGATATTCACCATAACGCGAAAATTTTAGATTAGGCGAAAATTTAGAGGTTACCGTTAAGCCTTTTACCGGAGTAAACTTTAAAGCAATATCACCCAACCACTGGAGGTATTTGGTTTCTTTCGTAATATTATCCGCCTCAAACAGCGGGTTCGTAATTTGAGTTTCCTTAGATATTGGATAAAAGCGCAGAGAACCGTCATCATTGTATGGACGACCAATAGGCTTCAATCGATATGCGCTCCGAAAGCCTTCCCAACTTCCGGTGTTTTGAATTGCATAGGTCATATAATTAGCAAAACTGACGTTTAACCAACTCGCCAGGTCAGATGACAAACTACCCCTTACATTGTATCTCGTAAAATCCTCTCCATCTAGCGTTCCATTGTCATTGGTATATCCCAAACCTGCAGAGTAAACGGTCTTATCATTCCCTCCATTTAAATTCAAGGTATGGTTGGTTTGAAACCCATTCGCCAGTATCAGATCAACCCAATCGGTATCAACCCCATCGGCAACATTTTGCAATTCTTCAGCATCGAAATAGTCTGAAAGCACAACATCGCTCTTCCGATAATCAAGATTTCCAGCTGCGAACTGGTTGCCAACAGCAGCGTCTTTCACCAACTCTACATAGCCGGCAGCGTTTTGCATAGCTGGTAAATGATAAGCCTGTTTAAGACCGAAATAATTGTTATAGCTTACTTTTAACTTTCCTTCTTTACCTTGCTTTGTTTCAACCAGGATTACACCGTTACTACCTCTGGAACCATATATTGCAGTAGCTGAAGCATCTTTTAGAATATCCATTCTTTCGATATCTGCCGGATTCAAGAAGGAAATATCATCAACAAAGATTCCGTCAACAATAAAAAGTGGGTTTTGCCCAGGATTAAAACCTCCTTGATCGGCAGTTTGGTTAGAGTTAATTGTACTCGCACCACGAATACGAATATTAAATCCACCAGCTCCCGGTTTGTTGTCAGTACGTTGAATTACCACTCCAGCAGTTTGTCCTTCAAGCGCAGAAATTGCATCCACCTTGTTGGCCTTTTCCAATTTCTGATGATCGACCGAAGAAACAGATCCTGTTAAATCGCTCTTTTTTACAGAACCGTATCCAATAGCAACAACCTCATCAATACCAATCGTTTCTTCCTGAAGAACAACATCAACTTTGCTACGTCCGCTCAAGGCTACTTCCTGGCTTTTCATTCCTATAAATGAGAAAACCAAAGTAGCATTTGCAGGAACGTCTGAAATAGAATAGTTACCATTGCCATCAGTGATCGTTCCGGTGGTTGTTCCTTTTTGAAGCACAGTAACACCAGGCAATGGAAAGCCTGTTGGATCGGTTACTGTTCCACTAACATCAACCGCTTGCTGCGATAAACGTATATCATTTGAGCCGCTCGCACTCTCGGGTTTTAAAATAATTTGTCGATCTTTAATTGAATATCTGATGTTGGTTTCCTGAAAAACGGCATCCAATACTTCATCAATTTTTTTATTGGTAAGCACCACATCAATCTTACGATCAACATCAATTAAGTCGTTACTGTATAAGAAAAAGAAATCTGTATTTCTTTCAATCTCAATCAACGCATCTTTAACGGTAGAATTTGTCATATCCAAGCTCAGGCGTGTAGTTTGCGAATACGAGTTAATCGCGAGTGCCTGACTTACCACGAGGATAACAAAAAGAGCTGTGAGTTTCATAAGCCTTACGATTTTAATGATCTCGGGATAAAATAAACCCGGATCAAACCTTTTACATTTTTTTTCCATAATTTTACAATGGTTTGAGTTTTACAATTTTTAACTAGAAGATTGTTTATTCAAGAGAACCCTAAAGGGGAGATGTAGCAGCATCTTCCCTTTTTTATTTGTGTTGCATTCGTATTTCGTTTTTAATTATACTTTTTTGAGACAATATATTTTGTTTTTATAAATGTTGAATTTGCATTTAAGGCTGAATCTTCCACCTCAAGATTTAGGTTAGTAGCTTCAGTGATATAGTCGAGCACCTGCCGCAATGTTTCATTTTGAACGGTAATCGTTAACTGATGTTTGGCCAGCGAACCATCAGGATCATTCAACACAATATCAGCATTATACCATCTTTCCAGGCGCTTAACAACCACACCAAGTGGATCATTTCGAAATATCAGTTTCCCGTCAATCCAGGAGATTGATTTTTCGACATCCGTTTTTTGCTTTTGGATGGTTCCGGCGACTCTGTTTACGGTTATTTTTTCTTTGGGAGCTAAATGCATGAGTGGTTTTGAATCTTCCGGTTGAAAAGCAACCTTGCCTTCTTCCAAAACAACCGAATAAAAATCATCATCAGGAAAAGCGGAAACATTAAAACGAGTCCCGGTAACTTTAACTGTGCCATCAGTCGTTTCAACATAAAAAGGATTTCCCTTGTCGGAAGAAACATGAAAATAGGCTTCTCCAATTAGTTCTACTTTTCGATTTCTTTTTGTGAAACGTGCAGGATATTTCAATGTCGTTCCAGCATTTTGCCACACCTCAGTACCATCTGGCAATGTCGTCTTTAACTTCGAGCCATATGGTGTTTCCAGCGTAATCATCTCATCGGAATTATTGTAAGCACTATTTTGACTCACCATCCAAACGGATCCTATAAGAAGTGGGATAAATAAAATGGCAGCAACTCGAACCGCATAGTTTGCTAATTTCCGAATCACCCCACCCGTCTCCTTTGACTGCAAGTTAATTTGATGATGAATTGAGTTTAGCATCTCGTCCAGCTCTGACTTGGGTATCGTATTTTGAAAAGAAGGTGTTCTTTGCCAATACTCAAACAAAAGCCGCTCAATATTTTGTTGGTATTCGTCTTCATGAAAAAGTTCGACCAATTCAGTCAGCTCTCTTTCATCGCACTTGTTTTCAAGATACTTCCTTATTAAATCTGTTATTTCCTTTTTTTGTTCCATTTTTTTCCGTTCAGCAATGCAATTCTGTTTTTTGCATTGATTTCGATTTCAATCTACAAAAGGTAATACGGAAAAAGGGACAGTACCCCCCAAAGAAAAATAAACAAATTTTAACTATTTCAGACCAAACAGCTAATATTCAACAAAATAAACAAACAAAAAGAAAAAACAGGAAGTTATTCGAATCGATGTTTTTACGAATGTATTTTAAGGTAAGGTTGATTTGGTTTTCAACAGTTTTGACAGCAATTCCCAACTTTTCAGCAATTTCCTTGTGTCCTAATCCCTCTTCACGACTCATCAGGTAAATCTTTTTTCGTTGCTCCGGAAGTTCGGCAACAAGGTTGGATAAACGCTCGTTCAGCTCATTAAATATCAGCAGCTCATCTGTTTTATTTGATTCCTGACTAAGATGATTCTTCAACTGACTTAAGAAGTCAGCATCTTTGGCGCGTTCTCTGAATAGATCAACAGTAATATTGTAAGCAATTGAAAACAGAAATGCCTTTAATGAATGTGAGGTATTGATCTCTTGTTTTTTATTCCAAAGCTTAAGAAATGTTTCTTGTACCACTTCCTTAGCATCTTCCTTGTTTTTCAACATTGAGAATGCGAACCCATATAACCGCTGGCTATACAACCCATAAAGCTCATCGAATGCCCTCACATCACCACGGCGGAGTTGTGAGGCTATGTTTTTATTTTTCTGAGTTGCAAAATCCACATTCCAATATTTGAATGTAAAACTATAGAAATAATTTAAAGTACCCTATTCTTTTACCGAGGCTAAAGTTCCTCTTTCAGCACGTCCCGGATATCCATAAAGTTGTTTTCCAGCTTGAGCATGTTTGCAATAAAAAAGTTAAAAATGTCGGGCCATTGCTTTTGTTGATGAATGTCGACTCCTTCCATTTCAGTGTAGATACGACAAACTTCTTCCCCACTTTCTCTTACATACATGAAATCCCACTCCAAGCCATTTTCAAATCCGTCCTCCAATAGTGGGCGATAATTTTGAAGTTTTTCAAACAAATCCAATCGTTTATTCTCATTTCGGTGATTCAATTCAATCATTACGCTGGCTGATTGACGGGTTACGTCAAATTTGAGATCTAATCCAGAGATCTTCGTGTCGTACAAAACCCACTTTTTCTTTTTCTCTTGCAGTTCAGGAACCGCTTTACAGCGCTTGGCAAAAAGAGTCCAGAATTGCTTTCGTAATTGTTTCGCTTGTTCCTGTGTGTACATAGTTTAAAAGTGAACCTCAAAAATACAATGCATGAATGAAAAGCATATTATACTGTTATAAAAAACTCAATCTTTTTAATTAACACTGCACCGCTTGCTTAAGATATTTATTGGAATGAAGGAACAACTTGAAGAAAACGGCTTCAATTATTATTTTTCCGATGATAAAACGGTATTTTTTATCATCGCTAACGGAGAGGTTAACTACAATGAGTGTGTACAAATGATGGACACATTGGTTAACCATCGTTTTTTTTCAAAAAACACCACCCTAATCGCAGACCTTCGAAACGTCGATTATCATCCAGCACATAACGAATTCATGAACCTTGTTGAACACATGAAATCGTTAAAAGATGATTTAAAAGACTGCAAAATGGCATTGGTATGCTCTCCCTTGTTATTTAGTTTAGGATATCTGGTATGCGAAATAATGAGCATGTTTGATTATAACATGAAAACTTTTCTAAAACTGGAAAGTGCGGAGGAATGGATCGATAAAAAACTAAAAGGAGCTCTCTAAAGCAGTCGGAATAGCTTTCCCTTTCAATTAGACCAATATAGCCTCCTAACGATTCATCCCGCTCAATTTATCATACCTACTGAACAATTCACGACCTGTTTTGTCATTTGAATTAATAGACACTCACAGCCCTAATTTGAGTAAAATCAGGCAATGCAAAATAGCTTAATCAGGCAAATAATAGCACTCGGTTTAGTAACGACGATAGCTCTCCATCTTTTTACAGATTTGGCTATCCTCATCTCCTTTAAAATCAATCAGGACTACATTGCCGAGTTTCTTTGTATTGAAAAAGATATACCGGACTCAGCCTGCCAGGGTTGTTGCCAGCTTGAGAAGAAGTTAGACGAACAAGAAGAGCAAAAACAGGAGCTTCCGGAATCATCAAATCGGAAAAGTGAAATCCAGTTTTTCTCCACAAAAAATGAACTCCCCTCAATTCCGCAACAAAAAAGCCGGCAACTAATTTCAATGAACCAAAACAACTACAACTTATTAACTAGTTGTCGTATTTTCCATCCTCCAAAATCCTAAGTTTTTACTTATCCATTACTTTTCTTTAGTTGCTAATCAGCACTAAAAAATAATTCTAACTTATTAACATCATGAATAATGAGATTAAAATTTCAATTCGGAAGTTTCATCACCTTTATTGGATTCATATTGAGCGGTTTGTTAGTTACACTTGATTCAGAGGCACAAACTCGTCAATTTAAACTGATAGACGAAGAGACCAATAGACCAATACCGGACGCCAACTTTTTTTATGGCAACGAACAAGGCATTTCATCTAAATCCGGCGATATAACAATTAATTTTCAACCAACAATTACCTTAACCATATCGCATGTACAATATGGCAAACGATCATTCACGGCTGAAGAACTGGATCAGGCACTCAAAAAACACCAGCTTGCTTTGCAACCTAAAAGTCACAACCTACAACCGGTAACATTTATCAGCATACATCCCAATGCAGGAGAACAAGAGCAAATGACCTTGCAGGTTCAGGACAAACTGGCTCACGACGCTGGGCAAATACTGGAACAATTCAGTTCAATATCCAGCATCCGGAAAAGCGGTGCTTATGGTTTTGACCCAGTGCTTCGCGGATTCAAATACGACCAAATCAATTTGGTGATTGACGGTTCGCAATGCGCTACAGCTGCCTGTCCGAATCGCATGGATCCGGCGTCGAGCCAAGTGCCTTTAAATATGATTGTTGAAGCCGAAGTAATGAAAGGACCACATAGTTTGCGCTACGGAAACGCGTTTGGCGGAACTATCAACTTTAAAAGTGCCGACCCAAATTTTACCGACAAAGCCAACTTAAACGGACGCATGGGAACAAGCTACGAAACCAACGGAGAAATAAGCCGATCAGAAGCATTGGCAGGCATTACATCAAAACATGCCGACATCAAATTGTTTGGTTCGCTATCAACAGGCAATGATTATACCGATGGTGATGGTGTGAAAATACCGGCTAATTTTTATCGCTCAAACATTGGTGGCAAAATTGGACTGAAACTGAGCTCGACACAAACCATGAGATTGCAGGTTTCAAACAACTATGGAAAAGATGTTGACTTTCCGGCCCTGCCCATGGATTTGCGAAAAGACGACACCTGGCTGATCAATCTGGGGCACAAAGCAGTCTTTTATCGTGGAGCACTGTCATCGTGGAATACAACAATGTATGCAACCAAGGTCGATCATTTGATGGACAATGCTGATAAAGAACTCAATCCGCGGATGGTTGATGCCAACACTTCTGCTAAAACGAACAATGCCGGCGGCCGAACCGAATTGCGTTTCGATTTTGATGATGACTGGTTATACGCCGGAACCGACATGCGTATTGAAAACGCCGATGGAACACGCGAACGCAACATGCTGATGGGACCAATGGCAGGAAAAACATTGACGGACAATGTATGGCAGGATGCCCGAATAAGAAAAAACGGTCTTTTTGCAGAGTATCATAGTCAGGGAGATCACTTTCATTTAGTGTTTTCCGGGCGACTGGAGCTGAACCATGCCGAAGCACAAAATCCGGATGCCGGATTTGCTGCCAATTACACAGACATGAGTTCCGATATCGTCAGTCCGGCCTTAAGTATTGGAGGAACCAGAACAGTCACCGACAACTTTTCCATTGGTCTTTGGTTGGGAAGCGCACAGCGAAGTGGGAGCCTGGCCGAACGCTACATCAACTACTTCCCGATCGGACTCGATCCCTATGAAATGATTGGAAATCCTGAATTGAAACCTGAAACCAATAATCAGGCCGATCTGATTTTCAATTATAAAAGTGACATAACAGATCTTAATCTGAACTTATTTTCATCGTTCCTCAACAATTATATTTCTTCGGAAATAAGGGAGGATTTGTCTCCCAAGATGGCTACGGCTCCCGGAGTAAGGCAATTCGTTAATGTAGACAAAGCAAAAATCATGGGGTTCGAAGCCAGTTGGAAACAGATTATCAACAGGCAAATTCAGCAGGTAGCAGAATTGGCATACGCGCACGGGCAAAACACCACCACCGACGAAGCTTTGCCCGAAATACCACCAATGGAATTTCGCTACCGATTGATTGGCTCATTCATCAACAAAAAACTACGAACAGAGCTTAATTTCCGGCATGCCTTTGAACAAAACAGAATTGCAAAGAGCTACGGAGAAACAAAAACTCCAGCATTTAACGTGCTGGATATAAAAGCCTCCTACCCGATTATACAAAACCTAAATGTAACAGCTTCACTGCAAAACATATTTGATGAAGCCTATTACGAACACTTATCAAGATCAGTTCGCAACGCCGAAAGTCGTCCGATCTATTCTCCGGGAAGGAGTTTTTATTTTAGTCTGAGCTATCGCTTTTAAAGAACTTCGAAAGAATACGATGCCCTGTTATCTTTTAATGATAAAAAGGAAGAAGCCGCTTGCAATAATTGTAAGCGGCTTCTTTGTGTTATGTTATTTTCTGGGTTAGTGTCTTTAAATATTCTTCGTGTTCTGAATCTAGAAATGGTGATAATGTTTCGTAGACTTTTTGATGATAATTATTGAGCCAGCTTAATTCATCGGAACTCATGATCTCGCTGTCAATCAACTTTAAGTCGATCGGACAAAGAGTAAGTGTTTCAAATCCAAGAAAACGGCCAAATTGATTATCGTCCCGTTCTACACAAACAATCATGTTCTCAATTCGAATGCCATATTCTCCTTCACGATACACCCCCGGTTCGTTGGAAAGCACCATTCCTGGCTTAATCGTCTGCTCATTGTACTCCTGCCGAATACTCATGGGCCCCTCATGCACATTCAAAAAATATCCTACACCATGTCCGGTGCCATGTCCGTAATTCAAGCCATTCGCCCAAAGATGCTTCCTGGCAAACGCATCGAGGTTGCTTCCCACCGTTCCCACAGGGAATTTTGCTTTACTTAAGCCAATCATTCCTTTCAGTACTAATGTAAAGTCACGCTTTTGTTTTTCATCAGGCTCCGAAAGAGCGACAGTTCTTGTCAAATCTGTTGTTCCTCCCAAATATTGGCCTCCTGAATCAAAGAGCAAAATCCCGTCTTTACCAACAGAAGCAGCTGATTCTTTTGTTACCGAACGATGAACAATTGCTCCATTTTCATTCAATCCAATAATAGGATAAAAACTAATACCTCTAAAATCCTCTTGTTGTGACCGAAAATGCACTAATTGTTCGACGACATCAAACTCAGTAATATCTTCTTTACCAACAACTTTATTGAGCCAGTATAAAAATTTAACCATCGCGACCCCATCCTTTTTCATGGTTTCTCGAATATGGATAATTTCGAATGTTGATTTTTGGGATTTCAAGAGTGTCGCGACAGATGTTCGCTCCACCACTTTCAACGATTTGGGAAATGCAATACGAGCGGCTTGATTCGTGCGATCAGCATCAATCATGATCGTACAATCGTTCGTCAGTCCCGCCAAAAACGGATAAAACTGCTCATAATCACAAACTTCGATCTCCTGCTCAGTCAGCTTTTCAACTAGCTTTTCACTTAACTTGCCTTTATTGACAAACAAACAATTTTTACTTTCGGATAAAAAAGCAAAACCAATAAAAACCGGATTATACGAAACATCTTTCCCTCTGAGGTTAAAGGTCCAGGCCAGGTCATCCAGGGCTGTAATCAGTGTTGCATTTGCTCCATTCGCTTTAACAAAGGTCAAAATATCCTTGATTTTATCGGTTCTTTGCTGTCCCGAATAAAGTAAGTCGTGTTCAAACACTGGATCAATTGGTAATTTAGGTCTGTCTTCCCATATTGGTTCAAATAAATCACCGACGTCTTTCAACATGAGTTCATTAGCTAAAAGCGCTTGTTTTAATTGACTATATTGTGTTGCTGACAAGCAGGTGAAATCAGTTCCCACAACTTCATTTTGAGCCAATACGCTTGCTAACCAATCGGTAGGTTCAGGCGTTTCCGGCATGCGCTGTTTCATCAACTCGATGCCAGTCCCTTTCAACTGCTCGGAAGCCTGCAGAAAGTAACGCGAATCAGTCCATAGTGCCGCCTTTTTCATTGTAATAACAACAAGCCCGGCAGAACCTGTAAACCCACTAATAAACTCACGAACTTGCCAGTGTTCGGGCATGTATTCACTTTGATGCGGATCGGTTCCGGAAATATAGACTGCCTGAACATCAGTCAGCTTCATTTCAGTCCGCAATTGTTTGATTCGTTCCTTAATTGTCTTAACTTCTTTCATTCAATTTTTTTATAATATTTTTCATCGACAGAGCAGGAAGTTCCTTTAAATCCACCTCAGCCGGATGATAAAATTCAATGGCATAAATATCATCCATTGGCTTTAAATTCTGAACAGTCTCCAACTCAACAATAAAGGCCAGGTCAAGCGTAAAAACTTCCAAGCCTGAAAACGGATAGATATTTGGAAACGAACAATAGTACTCCATTTTGTTGACCTTCGCTCCCAATTCTTCCTGAAGTTCACGAGCAAGAGATTCTTCTGCTGTCTCCATCGGATCTACAAATCCGCCAGGCAAATCAAGCATGCCTTTGTGCGGCTGTATGGCCCTTCGTGTAAGCATCATTCGACCCGCTTCATCAAAAATAATTGCAGCAACTGCCGATGAGGTATTGAAGAACACTTGAAACCCACAATCAGAACATTTTTTCGATCTTTCGCCCGACTGTTGAAACTGCGCAGAACCACAACTTGGACAATACTTATAACGCTGATTTGGATGTTTTGCCTCTATCATTCAGTTACAATTTTCATCGACTTTAGCCAATCAACAAATAAATCAGGCCAATTATCTACAGGGATTTCTCTTTCGCTTCTCATTCCAAATCCATGCCCTCCCTCAGCAAATATGTGTAACTCCGCAGGAACATTATTTTCTTTTAACGCCCGGTAAAACGAAATCGAATTTTCAGGAATCACCCCTCTGTCATCATCGGCTAAAACAAAGAAAACGGGTGGAGTGTTTTCGGTCACCCACAATTCATTCGAAAATTCTTTAGCAATCTTCCAGTCGTTTGTTTCTCCAATCAAATTCTTTCGCGATCCCATGTGTCCAACACTTTCCTTGAAACTGATTACCGGGTACAGTAATAACATAAAATCTGGTCGGGAGCTAATTTTACTCATCGGATCGTCAGCCTCTGGATTTCCGAGATCGAAATGAGTACCGGCTGTTGACGCCAAATGACCACCTGCCGAAGCGCCAGCAATTCCAATCTTCTGAGGATCAATTCCCCACTCCAAAGCTTTTGAGCGTGTAAAACGTATTGCTTGCAACGCATCAGTCAAAGGAATCTCAGAGTTCCCATAGGGTAAGCGATATTTTAAAACAATCCCTGTGATTCCATGCTCTTTTAAGTATTGAGCAATCCGGAATCCTTCATGGTCAATGGCCTCAACATGATATCCACCACCGGGGCAAATAATTACTGCGGCACCTGTATTTTTATCCTCTTCGGGCTGATAAACAAATAACTCGGCTTCAGATATATTTTCATACCGGAACGTACCTCGTTGTTTATAATACTCTTCTTCACCCGGAGGGGTGTTTTTATTTGGTGCCCCAGCAGGCCATAATTTTAACTGAAAATCCTGTGACATTCCTTGCAATGATAGTGCAATTAATAAAATAATAAGGTTGATGCTTTTCATTTTTACTACGTATTTTTTATTGTTTAAGTAAAAATACAAATAAATTGCCAACAACGAATTTTAGAGTAAAATCGTTGAAAAGTAACTTCTCAATTAATTACTTTTGCAACATGTTTTTCGAATTATTTATAAAAGGACTAATGATCGGATTGGGAGTGTCAATACCGCTTGGTCCAATCGGTGTGCTTATTATTCAACGCACGGTTAACAAAAACAGGATTGCCGGATTTGTCTCAGGAATGGGAGCAGCTACTTCTGATGCAATTTATGCCGTAATTGCCGGATTTAGCCTGACTTGGCTTATCAATTTTATCAAGCAATATCAGCTTACGTTTCAAACACTTGGAGCAATCATTATTTTATTACTGGGGGTACATATTTTCCTCAAAAACCCGGTAAAGGATATTCGAAAATTCAGGAAAAAAGGCTCTTCTTATCTTCAAGATTTTGGTTCAACTTTTCTAATTACTTTTCCAAATCCACTCGTCATTTTTGTTTTTCTTGCCGTTTTTGCGAGTACAGGAATTGTATTGAACATGGAAAGACCTTATCAGGCTTTTTTTGTTGTGTTTGGAGTTTTTGCAGGAGCATGTAGCTGGTGGATCATTCTCACCAGCTTGGTTAGCATGTTTCGTCACCGTTTTAATTTAAGGTTACTTTGGTGGTTCAATAAAGTGGCCGGAGTGCTAATCTGGATTTTTGTAATAATTAGTTTTACTTATTCCGTTCTCAATCACGTTTCGATTTAAAATAAGGAGTCATTACATTCAGAAAATCATCCGGGATTCGACATGGTTTGTTTGTTTTCCCATTAAAAAAGACCAGTACAACCTCCCCTTTGTTAATCAATTCATTTTTCTGATTATAAATTTCAGTTTTAATCGGGAATTTAACACTGGGCAATTCCTCCACAATGGTTTTAATCGTCAATAAATCATCATAATAAGCCGACTTAAGATAGCTCACATTTAAACTCCGTGCAGGAAGCAGAATGTTTGCATCTTCAATCTCCTTATAGGATATCCCAAGGCTGCGGATCATCTCCGTACGCCCAATTTCGTAATACCGGGGATAGACGCCATAATAAACGACCCCCATTTTGTCGGTGTCTTCGTAATATACGCGTACCTGAGTTTCGTGAATAAGCATTCGCTTCTATTTTAGTGGAGAGTTTGGTTCCTTTTTCATGTGATCATAGGTTAGCTTATCAAGCAAACCCGGCCAAAATTTTCCTAAGAAAACCGTAAACTTACCTTCGATGAATGTTAAGATGAGTTCTCTCTTACGTTTTTTTACAGCCTTTGCTATTTTGCTGGCACATTCTTCAGCCGTCATCATTTTACTTTCGTTACGAGGTGTTTTCCCCTGCAAACTTCCATCTTGGGTAAGTGCCGCTTCGCGAACTTCGGAAGCTGTAAATCCGGGTGCGGCAACTAACACATGCAGGCCATTCTTCAAATTCTCAATTCGTAAAGCATCTAAAAATCCCCGAATGGCATATTTGGAAGCAGAATAACCGGTTCTGGCAGGTAAGCCAACATAGCCGGCAATAGAAATAACGCCAACAACAGATCCTTTGGTTTTTAGCAGATATGGGAGCGCACTTTTCGTACAATAAACGGTTCCCCAGAAATTAACATCCATCAGTTTTTTTATCACATTAACCTCTAAATCGGAAAATAATGCCCGCATCGAAATTCCTGCATTATTAATGAGCACATCGATTTTACCGAAATGCTCAATTGTATGATCAATGATCTTCTGGCAATCAAGCTCATTACTTACATCAGCTTGCACGGTTAATATTTGAGAATCGGCTAACTCCTCTTTAATTTGTTGTAGTCTCTCTATTCGTCGGGCAGCAAGCACCAAAACCGCTCCGCGTGATGCGAACTCATACGCCAGGGCTTTGCCAATACCAGAGGAAGCTCCCGTTATTATGACAACTTTATCTTTCATTATCTTGAAAAATCAATTTCAGGCAAAAATAGCTTTTTTTTGTCCACGACACCAAAGTCACCTGACATTGAAAAAAAGTTGATATAAATAGAGATATTTCTAAAATAAAATTTGCAATTAAAATCTTAGTTTTTACCTTTGCACCGCCTTTAAACAAAAAGGCAACATACAGGATGACTCAGTAGCTCAGCTGGTAGAGCACATCCCTTTTAAGGATGGGGTCCTGGGTTCGAACCCCAGCTGAGTCACACTTCAAGACAACAAAAAACATCAAAAGCGCTTAAATCGAATGGTTTAAGCGCTTTTTTATTTTGTGCAGGCATCAAAAACAGGCATAGAATCGCAAAGTAAACGAGACTATATCGAGACCTATCCGAAGAAAACCGCCAACAGGTCTCGGTAATCGATGTAATTTTCTGATGATCAATTCATTTTGAGTGAATTTGTTTCGTTTTGATGCTTGGATATGAGACCCTAAACGGGTAGTTTTAAGTAGGAAAACGAGACCATTTTTAACCACAAAAATGAGTTGAGTTATGAGAGTGACCGTAAATTTCTCTTTAAAGAGATCAAAATCCCGCACCGACGGGAAATGCCCGGTTTATGTCCGGTGCACCATGAACAACCAGCGCTTCGAATTATCTACCGGTATTTTTGTTGTTCCCGATAATTGGGATGATGGCCGGCAACAGGTTGCAGGAAGAACAGAAGAGTCCAAAATCCTGAATAACGGGTTGGGCAAAATCAGAACCAGGGTGCAGGATGTCTACAACCAGTTGGAATCGAAAGGAGAACCTTTCTCTACTCTCCACGTGAAAAACAAACTATTGGGAGTAAGCAATGAAAAAGGCGTATTGGAAATTCTGGATGGCATTATTAAAGGGATAGCTGCCAGGGTCGGAAATGACTATTCCGAGGGAACGCTAAAGCATTACAAAACAACCCGGATGCGACTGGCTGAATTCTTCAAAAGCAGCTTCGGCAGAAATGATCTGGCATTGTCGGCGGTCGATTACAAGTTTCTGAGTTTATTCGACCTGTACTTGAAAACCGAACTCAGGTTAAGGCCAAATACGGCCCTCACCTACCACAAGCATCTAAAAAGGGTTTTAAATACCGCGATAGCCATGAATCAGCTTTCCCATAATCCTTACCGCTCTTTCAAAGTTTCTCGCAATGAAACGCATCGGGATTACCTGACAATCCAGGAATTGGATAGAATCAAACGTAAAGAAATCAGCACAACCCGAATGCAAATTATTCGAGATGTTTTCGTTTTTGCCTGTTACACCGGACTGGGCTATGCAGAACTAAGTAACCTTCGCGGCACTCATATCCACCAAGGTAATGACGGAGAAAAATGGATTATCATTGATCGGATGAAAACAGAGATTCGCTGTCGGGTTCCATTGCTGCCACAAGCCAATATCATCTTGCAGAAGTATGAAAACTTTCCGGTGAATCGAAACAGAGGTAAACTACTTCCGGTGCATTCAAATCAAAAGATGAATGAATACCTCAAGGAACTGGCTAGCATCTGCGGAATCACGAAGAATTTATCCATGCATGTCGCCCGGCATACCTTTGCGACTTCTGTTACCTTGGCAAATGGCGTTCCGATTGAAACAGTTTCAAAAATGCTGGGGCACACTTCATTAAAAACAACGCAGATCTATGCACGGATTGTAGATTCAAAGATATCGGAGGATATGAACACACTCAAAATGAAATTAAATGGAGCATAGCCTAAAAAGATTCTTCAGACATTGATAGATCCTAATATCTCACCTGAGAGTAGATAATTTTATTCAAACAAATAAAGTGGATAATTTTTCTAAATTTGCTGGATCAAACCGAAACTGAAAAGAGATGTATCTCAATCAGGCCAATAGCTTTAATGAGATTTATACTGCCTATTACAGGAAGTCCTACCTGTATGTAAAATCGTATGTTCATGATGATATGGCCGCCGAGGATATTGTATCTGATGCCCTTATTAAATTATGGGAACGGATGAAAAAGGACGCAGTAGATCCAGTCAGGCCTTTTTTGTTTTCCATTTTGAAAAACAGTACGCTCGACTATTTACAGCATCAAACCATTAAACGGGATGTTCACGGTACAATCGAAAAAGCACTGACCCGGGAGCTGGAAATCAGAAGAACATCGCTTGAGTCCAGTGACCCAAATGAAATCTTCTCCAAAGAGATACAGCAAATCATTCAAAAAACTCTCCAATCGCTTCCCGAGAAAACAAGGGAAATATTTCTTCTAAGTCGTTTTGAAAATAAATCGTACAAAGAAATTGCTGAATTGTTTGATATTTCTCAAAAAGGGGTCGAGTATCATATTTCACAATCAATAAAGGAGTTACGTTTAGCCTTAAATGATTACCTACCGCTAATTGGATTTTTTTCTTTCCTGAATTATTAAAAAAAGTTCAAAAATCGACTAGGGATGCTTCAGCTTCAATCGTTCTGTTAGTAGTTAGCGGAAAATTAAAAACGCCGCTACTAAAAACTAAACGTTTCAAGCATGGAAGAGCTTCTATTAAAGTATGTCAATGGGAATTGTACTGACGAGGAAAAGGTAATGGTAACCAATTGGTTGGATGCTGATCCCAAAAATATGAAGGAATACCTGGCTCTTCGAAAATTAAACGACATCATGATCTGGCAAACAGATGCTGATGTTGCCTCTCGGAAAAAGTCCAAAGATAAAACAGCTGTTAGAAGAAGAAATAAATACTTTATCGAAGCCCTGAAAATAGCGGCCATATTCGTTCTTGCATTATTAGTATCCCATTATTTTTTGTCTGAAGATATTCGACAGAATACCAAAACCAACCTACAAACTTTGCATGTTCCTGCCGGGCAACGTGCCGAAATTACGCTGGGAGATGGTACAAAAGTGTACCTAAACGCGAAAACCACCATGACTTTCCCAAGCCAATTTTCGGGAGATGTCCGTGAAGTCAAACTTGATGGCGAAGGCTTTTTTGATGTTGCCACAGATAAATCAAAGCCATTTATTGTAAACACTGAAAAATATGATGTTAAGGTCTGGGGAACAAAATTTAACCTGATGGCTTATTCGAGTGCTGAGAATTTTGAGACCTCGCTTTTGGAAGGTGCTGTTGAAGTGCTAAAGCAAGTGTGAACTTGCAACAAAAAAGTGGACATTGAGTTAAGTCATGCTACCATTTTATGTTTGTTTAATAGTTTTCCAAATTCTGTTGGTGAAAGATAATTTAAAGAAGAATGCCTTCTTTTAGTATTGTACCATGTTTCAATATATTCAAATATTGAATTCGAAGCTTGCCTCCTTGATACATATTTGTATCGATATACCCACTCTGTTTTTAATGTTTTAAAGAAACTTTCAGCTACAGCATTGTCCCAGCAATTTCCTTTACGGCTCATACTTTGATAAACCAATGGATTTTGATGGATCAAATTCTTAAAATCGGTACACGCATATTGAATACCCCTATCTGAGTGAAAACCAGTTTTGTATGAATGGGGCGATTGCGTATTGCCATTAACCATGCAGGAACTACTGTTTCACATGCTTTCATTGAACGACTGATAGCCCATCCAATTATTTTCCTGTCAGCTAAATCAATTATGACAGTTAAATATAGCCAGCCTTCCAAAGTGCGGATGTATGTAATATCCGAAACCCAAACTTTGCCTTGTTGTACCACTTTGAACTCCCGATTTAGCAAATTTGGCGCCACAGGGTAGTTGTGTTTTGAATTTGTTGTCGTTCTGAACTTCTTTTTAGTTATACTGCGGATATTGGCCTTGCTCATCAGTCTGGCAACCCGCTGCCGGGAAACCGAAACATGGTTTGCTTTTAGTTCTTCTGTTATCCGTGGGCTGCCATAGATCCCTTTACTTTTCGTATGTATTTTGTGTATTTGTTCCACAAGTGCTTTATTTTCAATTGTCCTTTTTGAAGGCTTTCTTTTCAACCATTTATAATAACTACTTCGGCTAACATTCAATACTTTGCACATCATTTCGATGGGAAATCTATAGCTGTGATCAGCTATAAACCGGTAAACTTTCCATCGCTCTTGGAAAAGATGCTGACCGCCTTTTTTAAGATATCCCTTTCCATGCGCATTTCTGCTAATTCTTTTTTCAAAAGGGAAACCTCGGATTCTTCTTCTGTCATTTTAGGAATCCCGTTACCAGGAAAACTTTTCCCTTGATAACTTGCAAACTCACTACGCCAGCGATATAATAATTCTGGTCGGATATTTAACTCATTGGCTAATTCCACAACATTCGCTCTGGAATAACTTAATTCAACTGCATTCAGCTTAAACTCTCTTGTAAATGTCCTTCGTTCTTGTTTCATAATTCTAAGATATAAGTTTTGAAAATATACCTTAACTAACTGTCTACTCAAATGTAGCAACTTCACCCTGTATTTTACTAATTTGCCCCCCTTCCCTCTTCCTGAAACACATTAGCTTGCTATTGAAAAAACCTTATTAAAAACGGATCATGAAAACATACAAGAATACCATACCCGAACATGCCCCTCCGGACGAAAACCCAAGCTTACTCAACTTAAAAGAGCAAACCCTTCGAATGGTGAATTTAAAAAACCCACTGAAATTTCACACAATAACCATTAACTTAAAATCATGAAAAAAACTAAATTTTTACTACTAATTCCTTTAACCGGATTGTTATGGATCTTGCTTTTTTCCTGTTCAAAAGAAGACCTCAGCAAAACTCAGCAAGTAAAGCAAGTAAACATAGATACCAAATCGACGGATGAGGATGTCCAGGTTGTTTTCCTGACATCAGGCAGCAGTTTGATAACCCTTATGCAAGGGAACTATCAGTTGCGCCTGTCTTTCTATACCCCCTGGTACACAGAAAAAGATGTTGCTTATGTAGATTATTATATTGCAAAGACAGGAGATGATCCACTGGATGATAACGAAGGCCATTACTTAGACGGAGGCGTATCAATGCTGAGCTATAACGGAAATCCGTTAAAAGCCGGAATATGGGATATACAAGCACAGGTTAGGTTTAACGATGGGAAAACGTATAATTCGGATATTGTTACAGTTACGATTGAGTATCCTCCCCGGGAAGTAATTAAATCGTGGGTGTCGTCGGATATGGACGATGCTTGGCAGAAAACAAAGGAATTTGCCAAAGAAAATCATGGCAAATATAAAGAGTACGGGTTCTGTCTGTACGCTTACCTTGACCGGGATATTTATGAGCTGAGGATTGATTCGCCTTTCCAAACAGGGAATACGTCTGAATGCGGGGAGGATGCCACTTTAACGCTTTATAATTCTCCACACCCATCAACGGATCCATCACAGGGAGGAAAATATTTAATCGGCCTGTTTCATACCCATCCGCCACTGACTTACTGCTCCTCCAGAGTATCCAGGAATCCCACCGGGGCATCATCGATAGATACTTCGAACCTTCGTCCGAATACCCTGGGCTTCGTGTATGATTATTCCCAGGGTTCGATTAAGGGCGGCCATGATATCAACCTGGGTGCTAAAGTTTATGACTATGGTCCCGAGGAATTGGCAGTCTCTTCTATGGATTAATTCTTTAAATGCGATTAACTTTTAAATATTATTAACATGAAAAATTATCTAATATTATCGGCCATTTTCTTTTTAACGGGTAACTTTTTTTCAGCAAGTGCCCAAAAAGAATCCTCCCGCCACGTTTTTAAGCTTGGTGAAGTGAAACTGTCTCCTGAAGATTCCGTTTTTATATACTCCATGAAGCCGGGGGAAAACCCTTATCC
>Ga0163223_100052_pt1 | contig 47684 bp, 76 predicted proteins | sample MSEWel2016_02_17_2_FD_113147 | JGI IMG/M metagenome (GOLD analysis project Ga0163223, IMG submission 113147) | Subsurface microbial communities from deep shales in West Virginia, USA - MSEEL Well Study Marcellus 5H_2016_02_17 ...
ATATATAATATAGTGTAAGGTAATTTAGTCTATTATACCTGTTTGTACGCACACACACTTGTGTATTTATCAATATAGCTCAATTAAGGTCCACTGATCCACTTATCCCTGCTATGAAGGCGATGAAGCTGGGTGGACCTTAATATAGAGAGGTCCACCCTGATCCACTAATCAACTCTCATGAAACTTTTCCACTTAAAAACCTATAAGAAAAATAGCGACGTAGAAATAAAATCTTATTTACTTTAATAATTTCTTATGGTATTATTAAAAGACCGGAAGGAGTGTGGAAAAAGGTCTTTTAATATTTAAAAAAGGAGGAAGTTAAGAATGGAAATTGATGTTGATACAAATCTTTTTAAAGAAAAATTACTAGAAGTATCAAGTTTCGTTGCAAAAGGAAACACAGATATCCCGATAACAAAAGGAATAATGTTTACAATCAAAGATGATATATTAATTATGGATGCCTCAAATTTTATTCATGGTTGTAAATCGAGAATGAAAGAAGGTATCGAAGTTAAAAGCAAAGGAAGATTAGTAGTAGAAGGAAAAAAGTTTATTAAATTAATAAAAACATTTACAGGTAACAAAATCAATTTAAAATTAGAAGGTCATAAACTTAAAATGACTGACACTTCGTCAGACTATAACTCATTTACGATGCTTACATTAAATGGACCGGACAAATTTCCCAGTTTACCTACCCCATCTAAAGGCACTAAGAAAATTAAAATTAATAGAGATAAGTTTATTCAAACAATATCTAAAGTTGGATTTGCTGCTGATGACCCTCAACTTGCCGACGATAATAAAAAAATATTCTCTAAGATGATTTTTTTCGCCAATGATTTAATTTATTCTACCAATACCCAAAAATTTGGTGCTATCAATAAACACAATTTCAATTTTAACCTATATTTACCTAAAGATTCTTCAAAATATTTTAAGAATCTTTCCGAAGAATTCTTTTTGTATATTGAAGATGGAATTTATTATGTCCAGGACAATGATTTATTTTTTATGGTTAAAATTGAAAGTTGTACTCCACCAGATGGCCCTATCAGGAAAGTTTTAGAAAAAGAACCCAAAAATACAGTAGTATATGAACTCGATGATCACGATAGGAAGAAGCTGATTGCGGCATTAAGACAATTAAAAATTCTGAACGAGTATGTAGTAGTCTTTGCAACTGAAGAAACCCTATGGCTATCTGGAGTCGATTATGAATATTCAGCTAAAAATGAATTCCACACTTCAATAAAGGGTATTCATATTGACCCACTTGAGTTTAAAAAGGAGATAGTAGTTACCTTTAACATCAGGAATTTGATTCAAGCTCTTACTTCAACTAAGGAACCAACAGTAATATTTCAAGGTAATTTTGATGAGCAGGACGCTTTTGTTCGTATTTTTGAGAATAATTTTCAGGCAGTTATCCAAAGGATGATTGGAAAACACGAAGAAAAAATAATAAAAAAAATAAAAGAAAGGAATGATAGCGATTAAAGTGGAGATCGAAAATGAAAATGATGTTGGCAGCAAGATATATTTCGATTTAGTATTTACTGCAGGTGCCGATACATTTAAAATAAATAGTTGTTTTGCCGAAAAAGGTAAATTTGGAGATTGGATGCTAAGACTACCCACCAAAAAGATTAATGGTTCAATTAGCCAAATAAATTGGTTAGATGATGAGACTTTCAAAAAAGTGTGTCTTAAAGTCAGAAATTATTTTAAGGAGGAATAAGTGTGATTCCGAAGGAAGAAATAGAAGAGATAATATCACAAATCGATTTAAGAGAATATATAGAATTTAGAGGGTTTGATACTTCCAACGGTAAAATTAATTGTCCGTTACCCGGCCACGATGATTCTACCCCGTCGTTTTCGATAAAAGAAGATGAACAATATTACAATTGTTTTGGGTGCGATAGAGGTGGTAATGTATTAAATTTTATAATGGATTTAGATGAAGTTAATTTCGTTGAAGCAGTAAAAGCTGCGGCTGACTATGCTGGATATAAAATTAATGTCGATAAGAGATTTGGAAAAGAAGAAGAAGCACTTTTTAAAGAATTTGAAAAAGTGAAAGATATTTATGAAGATGCAGCGAAATATTGTCATAAGATAATGCCTATGGATATTAAAGAACATCTTATAAATCATTATGGTTTTACTGAAAAGTTCATTGAAGAAAAGAAAATAGGTTTTGACGACGGCCACTTAAAAGATTATCTTTTAAAGAAATATTCTGAAGAAGAAATATTAAAGACGGGACTTTTTGTAAAAACCAAATATGGAATTAAAGATAGGTTTGATACCAGAATAATGTTTTGGTATTACAAGCGCCACAGGCCGGTGTATGTTATCGGTAGGGAAACCGAATACACAAAGAATTTGGACGATTACGAGAAATACCATAAAGGTAAAAAATATTTAAAGCTACCTGTCTACAGTGAAAAGAAAAGGCCTTATATATCACAGATGGTCCGGAATGACTTACTTTACAATGAAGATATTTGCTATGGTAAAAATCGCCCCGATTACATAGTTATTACAGAGGGGATTACAGATGCTATGATAGCTGAAATGAAAGGGATACCTGTCATTTCGCCTGTCACAAGAAAGTTCAGAAATTCAGATATCCAGAGATTAAATAAATTACTCCAGTTTATCGACCACATCTTTTTAGCAAATGATAATGAAGAAAATGAACAGGGATTGAAAGGTGCTCTTGATACGGGTGCCGAGCTTTCTAAAACATCAAAAGACGTTAAAATAACTATACTACCCAGACCTGATGGCACAAAGAAAGTCGATTTAAATGAATTTTTACAAGGTATGACTAAAGATGAATTCGAAGATTTTCTTGATAAAAATTCACACGTCTACCAGGAATTCCTTTTAGACAAAGCCTTAGAATATAAAGATAAAGGTGATGATAAGGAATATATAAAGATGAGAAAAAGGTTATTTTACGAAGCTAAGTTTATGAAACCAATCCCCCAAGAGCAACTTTTTAAAAAGATATCAAAAGCCTTGGATATCCAAAAACGTGTAGTGGTAAAACAATTTAAAGAAGTAATTAAAGAAGAAAGTAATAAACCGGAAGTAAAAGATGAGTCATCTATTCTTGAACGTAAAAAAGAAAAGGCAATGTCCGATGCAGAACAACTATTTAGTGCCTTAAGAAAAAAAGGAGCTAAATTTTTTAGGGATAATGAAGAAATAATGATGATTTTAGATGGAGATTTTTATCCTATAACCGATGGTAAAAATTCTTTCACAGTATTTTTGATGAATGAATATAATCTTAATTACTTAGATTTTAAAACAAAAAAAATAATATTTGAGTTAAGTTGCAAAGCTAAACTTCATGCTCAAAAGAAAAGAGAACAAACTTGGCTTTTCTATGATAAAAAAAGAAATATAGTTTATTTAGGTACTGGTAGTAATTCTCCCCACCTAATTAAGATATCAGAAGAAAAGATTGATAAAGTATTCAATGGTGAAGATAGTGGTGTTTTCATAACACCTGCCGATGGGGTAATGGATGCTTGGGATTTTGATAGAAATATAGATCAGGGTAAAGCGGCCAAAGATTTATTTGAATTATTTGTTAATTATTTGCCTACAAATAAAAAAGAAGCAATGATTGTATTATTTTCTGTTTTAGCTCTACCTTTAAAGAGAATAACTGATACCATACCTTTAATTAAGGTACATGGGCAATCTTCCGCAGGTAAAACGCAGGTGGCAAAATCAATAGTTAATTTAATCTATGGTAACGAAAAGGCTGTAGGTGATATGACTGATGCTTCCAAATTCGATCAGGCATCATTAAGACCTATTATGATTTTTGATAATAAAGAAGTAGTTAATAATCCTCAAACAATTAATTTCCTTTTGTATTCTGCCACTGGAGGGGTGAGAGAAAAGATGGATAGATCAACGGAAAGAGGTACCATAAAGCAAATTGTAGATACCTTATCTGTTGTTACTGCTATCCACCCATTCGAAAAACAAGAACTTTTAAACAGGTCGTTTGATATTTATGCTTCGAAAGATTATCACCGCTACGATAGGGATATTAATAATATCAACCATGAACTTTCAAATCGCAGAGACGAATTTTTATCGCTTTGGATGTTTCTCATTAGGGAATGTTTAAAAAATAAAGAAGAAATCTTTGCTAAAAAAGATAAAATAAGAGAAACATTCAAAAAGCACTTTAAAGAAAGATTGAATGGTTATTGGGCTGTAATGTGGCAGATGGCTGAACATTTTCTTATGAGAATAGGGTGGTCCAGAGAAGAAGTTGCTGAAGTGGTTGATGATTGGATTGATAGTCAGTCCAAAAAAGGTATCCAAAATGAGAAAGAAACTTCTGAAGTTTTCAATTATATGAACACTTTGGCTTCTTATATCAAACGAGAAAAAGAAGGAGATTTAGATATAGCTTTTGAAATGTTAGAAAAAGATCGCAAAGAAAAACTGATTATAATAGAAACTACAGGTAGAGATTTATTGAATGCATTCAAAGCGATATCTAAAAGAATGGGCGATAGAACAACATCTTTCACCTCGACCCAAAAATTAATGGCGAGGTTAAGAAGCGAAATTGATATATTAACCAGCAACAGTTGGAAAATATCACTATCAATTAGAAAGGTTTCTGGAGATAATGTACACAGACTAGTTTATGAATATGATGTTGAAGAAAATACTAGCTTAACAGATTGGGATAAGGAGGACTAAATATGATATTTGAAAAAGACGGTCTATTAGATAACCAGATTGAAGGATATGAGGAAAGACAGGGCCAGATCAATATGGCTTCTGATTTAAATAGATTTTTTGAGAATGAAAAGAAAGTATTTATTGCAGAGGGTCCGGTGGGAGTAGGTAAGTCTATGGCTTACTTACTTTCTTCACTTCTTAAAGTTGAAGATAAGATTAAACCTCGCAGAGTAGATAGAGTAGTAGTGTCCACTTCATCAATTACCCTACAAAACCAGTTAGTCAATAAAGACTTAGAAGATGCAGCAGACATCATTAAAGAAGCGACAGGTAAGGATATAATTTTTACTTCACTTAAAGGTATTGGCAATTATGTTTGTTTAAAGAAATTAAAGAAAGCTCACCAAAAAGCAGTGGGTACTGATTATTTTGAAGATGTTGCGTGGATAGGTGGTCTAACAGACAATAAAAATTACAATGGTGAAAAACCAAATGACATTGAATGGGAAGCCTGGAATGCGGTCACAACAACATCGGATGAATGTGCCAAAGATAAATGTCCATTCTTCGAGGAATGTTATTATCAAAAAAGAAAAAGAAAAGCAAATATTGCACAGGTAATAGTAGTAAACCATTCTCTTTTAGCTGCTGATTTATATATTAAAAAAATAACAGGTGGCAAGGCATCTGTAATCCCGCACTACAGTCATTTAGTAGTCGATGAAATTCATGAGTTAGAAGACAGCGTGGTTTCCTTCTTTACTAAAACAATGTCGCATAAATCTATTAAGCTGTTTAAGTCTAAGTTCAAGGATATTCCAAGTAAGTTGCAGGAAGAAGATTGGATCAACCAGGAAGATAAATCCAAAATAGCAAATGCTGTAATGGATTTAGAATCCAATGTGGAATATATCGACTTTGATAAGATGTATAGAATGGTAGAAGATGAATTTGAAAAGAGGGGTTACGGTAAATTAATCAAAGATACCTTCGATTATGAAACAGAAATGAAACAGATAAGTGATATATTAGTTAGGCTAGAGAGTTTAACTTATATCGACCAGACCGAAATGCGACCTAAGAAACCCGATGCTATAAAAGGTTTTATCAATTATGCTTATGATTTTTTAGATAGGTTAAAATGGTTAAACGACAACCCGGACCATGTTGCTATCTGGACTGAAGGTACTGATAAATACCCTAAGATAAAGTTGGCGAGCATCAATACTGGAGAGTTCTTAGAGTCGTTGTGGAATGAAAACGATAAAACCATATTAACCTCAGCTACGATATCAGTTAATAACTCGTTCGATTTTCTGACTGACAGGTTAAACATAACTGTTCCAACTGAAACAGGAATTTATGAATCACCATTTGATTACAGTAAGCAAGCTCGAATGATTATTCCTAAAAAATTCAATCCAAAGTCGGATTCCTATGATAATGATGTTTTAAGCGGGATTAAAAAGATTGTAAAAAGAGGTCACAATAAAACATTGATACTTTTTACATCCTATAGACAGATGAACAAGTTGTTGCCGGACATTAAATTAGAGTTTGCAAGAGAATACTTAGTCTTGGAACAGTCTCGGAATTTATCGAAGGCTTATATATTAGATAAGTTTAGAGACGCTGAGAAATCGATCCTCGTGGCGCAGGCAGCATCATTTGGTACAGGGGTAGATATAAAGGGAGATAAAAACATCATCCTGGTTAAGTTAAACTTTGACAACCCAACCGATCCCATCTTTAAAGCAAAAAGTGAGAAGATAGAAAATGAAGGTGGCGATCCCTTCGTGGATTTATCCATTCCAAATGTCTGCATCAGAACCAAACAACAGATAGGTAGAGGAGTTAGAAGTTCAAGTGATGATACTTTCATAGCAATCTTTGATGGCAGATTAATCACTAGTCCTTGGGGTAAAAAAATTAGAAGGAGTCTACCAGAAATGCCGTTGTATAAGGAAATATAAGGAGTGATTATATGGAAGGTTATGAACATGCAACAATGTGTGTGGGATACGCCAAAGATTTAGATAAAGAATTGGGAGTTCAATCTAAAATGTCTTTTGCGTATATTAATGATAAAAGGGTGATGGTTTACTGTCATCCTGAAGATTTCGATAAAAAGTATGTGGAAGATTTTGAGTATCCATATCGTGAATTATAAGGGGGTAAACAATGAAAAAAGAGCAAACAGTTAGAATAACTAAATTCAAAGGTCAGTTAGGGAGAATTGTTAAGGTTCTCCTTCCTGACGATTATGGGAATGAATATTTAGTTAAATTTGAAGGTAGTAAAGGAATGAAATACGGAGTTTTCAAAGAAAGAGATTTAAAAGAAAGAACTTCTTTGGTAGATTACCCTGTCGACTCCGAATTTGATATATTCGGGGCAAGGTATGTTTTAGAATATAAAACAAGAGATCATGAAAGGAAGCAAAATATTGTCTTAAGGCAGGTTCAGGGTCCAGAACTTGACAAAGTAATAATGAAAAATGAAGATGAATTAATTTATGAGGAGTTTGAATTATTAAGGAGGCCCAAATGAAAAAATCAAAAGAAGTCAAAAATGCTTTCGGGAATGGTTTAATAGTGATCTTCAATCCGAATAACGATATAGATGAAACCATTTATAAGATGTCTTTGGTTGATGTCGACAGAGAGGGTTATGAACATTATGCCTTCGTTAGTTTAGACGGTCGCTACTGGGCTAATGGCAAATACAACGACGTCTCAATGTTAATTAATGGCTATGAAGATGATATAAAAATATTCGAACCAATAGAGTACGCTAAATTTTTAAAGGAGGAGTTCGATGTTTAAATATATAAAAGACATATTAGAAAAAGAAGACATAAAAGTTTATAAAGATAGATGGCCCAATTATATATCTTTGGGCAATGCGGACCATTTGTTAGACGATGAAATATTCTGTCAGATGGTGGGCCCTGGAACTTCCCCTATTGGTGAAGTGACAATTCCCACAAGAAGAATAGAGAAACTGTTTAAATTCATCCTCAATAAATACAGTGAACGTTTTGAATTTATGAATTCTATCGTTTATTACAATTTCGGAGAACTGCAAAATGCCCATCATAACAATGGAGATACCTTTTATTCTTTCTTTAAACTTCCAAAAAATAAGGATATGTTCATAAAGCCTATAGAGACTTTTAGAAATCACAAGGTTGATGAGTTTGTTATAGGAGAAAATAAAATAGTGGTATTTGAATTTGAGATTGATGTTTGTCAACCATCCGGTATGTACACTTTCGAGTTGAAACCACTTTTAATCCCCGAGCAAAATCAAACAGTCAAAATTAACCCAGAACAACTTTTAACCCCCAAAAACGAACCGGTGGAAGCAACCGTTATCAGGGTGGATGGATTGAAATGCTTTGTAAATTATAAAAGTATAACTTTGAAATTACCATTAGAAGACATAATAATCGACAATGAAAAAGAATATATTGAATACATCAAGAAATCTTTTGAAGAAGGTAAGATAGTATGTATGACAACACCGGGGGATGACCTTTATAAGTTATCAACTATCAATCACAGAGTAAAAGAATATGCTTTTATCAGCATAGACGGCGGTAGTGGTTGGGCCACCGGTAAATCAACAGATATTGAAAAACTTGTTGGTGAGTATCTTGACGACATGATAATTTTCGAAGATAAAATAGAATACATCAAATATCTTAAGGAGGAATTTTTAGATGAAATTTAAAAAGAAACCAGTTACAATTGACGCTGTTAGGTGGAAAGGTACCATGGAGTCGCTTAAAGATATAACTGACTTATATGCACCGACCAGACCATGGGAGGATTGTATCAGAAATGTTGACTCCAACTCGCCAATTGATTTTAATGAGAAAACAATGAGTTTATATATTCACACCACCGAAGGTATTATGGAAGCTCCAAAAGGGTGGTTTATTATTAAGGGTGTAGAAGGCGAATTCTACCCCTGTAAGCCGAGTGTGTTCTTTAAGACTTACGAACCAGTAAAACAGGTTAAAATTGTAGTTTATGATAATGAAATGTTAGAAAATAACGAACTACCTCCAGGGGTTAATGTACTACCGAGTGCGGAAGGTTTAATACCAACATTACCAACTGGCAAAGGCGAGGAAGTAGTTAAAAACGGAGATGTATTGTTTTATTTTCCTGACGGCCAAATTAAGAAGTTCAACAATGAAGATGTGACTTTCATGAACAATGATGTCGTGGTTGGTGGTGAAGTGTACTCATATGCAGCCAAAGCTTAATAATGGTGACGAAGTTATAGTGGCGGTTGATGTAGACATCGCCTTTAAACTAGATAGACCAAAGTGTTTGATGTTTGCAACTGATGAAACTTTCATGGGGGAATTTTTTGTTCCTCCATGGAAAGATTTTAAAGACATAGTAAATGATAAGGTTGATGAATTATATTATAAGGAGTGTTAATATGGGATTTTATAGATTTAGATCCAATGTGGATATTTGCGGCACGAGAGTTTCTAGCGGGGATAAAGCATCGCTCTCCGGTGATAATATTGTTGTCACGAGATTTACAAGGTCAGGAAAAGAAATTGTACTAAAAACAAATAAAGAAAATTTTTTTGAAGAAATGAAAGCTTTCCCTTCTATATTAAATAGAATGAAGAAAAATATCAAAAGGAGGATAAGGATATGAAAAACAAAATAAAAATTAAAACACCAGAGGGAATTATTGAAAGAGTCCCCAAAGTGGAGCGTTTCGGTAACTTTGTTCACGTTATTATTAGGTATAAAAATGAACACTATCAATTGGGAGATGGTGATGAATATTTAAGAGGCGCCCCTGAAGTGTGGGATTTAGAAAATGCAAAGAAGGTAGAACGATGAGTAAAACAAAAATAGAAATAAGACCTTTATCAGATAGCAAAAATGACTATAACTATAATGTTGATTTTGAAATAGAAGAAAAAGTTTCAATGTGCTTTTATGATGATGACACCGGTGAACACAGAACTATTACATTCAAAAAGGAAGACTTCGAAAAAATTCAGAAATTGATCGAGGCATCAGAATGACCCCGTGGTTGTATTATTCAATTGGAATTTACGTGGCGGGTATTCTTATCATATTCAGAAGTTTCAATAAAGAATATCAAGAAAACCTCAAGGAATTAAAAGAAAAGGTACCGTCGGAAAGGTTGTTTTCAAGCGTTATCCTTGTAGTATATCTATTTTTAATGATCTTTAGTTGGTTAACTGTAGTTTGGTTCATCTTAAAAAGAATTAAGGAGTGATTACATTGGAAAAGAAAATTAGTATAGTTGATTTTAAAGAAAGTCTCCCCGACGAAACTACAAGAGAAGTCAGGGAAGATGAAAAGTTATGCGACACTTGTGGTGGTTTCGGGATTATCTACAATAAAAATAGGGGAGTAGTGAAAACCTGTCCTGATTGTTTTAAAGGGAAAATTAAAGTCTGTAAACATTGCGGCAAAGAATTAAAAAGAAGTCGTTATCGTTGTAACTGTAACGAAGCCAAAGAAGAGTATGAAAAGGAACGGCTGAAAAATGCTTTAAAAAGAAAAGAAAAAGCCACCAAAGTCGATTTAGATTATATTATTGAAAACAACCTCTTCATGTATGATGATATAAATAGAGAATATATTCCCGATATCGAAGATGATATAAATATAGATTGGGCTTTTGCGACCAACCCATTACTATTAACTCTCAATGCGGAATATATTATGGAAAACGCTTTAGAAGGGCTCCATGAATCTGTTTATGATGCGGTTGAGGCGGAAGATTACAACAAATTGCAGAAGGTCTGTGATGAAATTAACGAAAAATATAAAGGATACAGAAGTTATTATCCAGACTTCTCTAAGTGGGTTGATTTAAGTGAATATACTAAATAAGATCGAAGACTTTGTTTTTAGAAACAGAGATGATGGAGATCATCTCATGACTAAGAAATGGTATTTCTTTAGCAAAATGTGGAGTATTGAGTTCGAATGGGTTCATAGAGATAGACCATTAAGTAGGTTCGGTGGAGGTTGGAGATATGTTTTAGGATTCCAAATGGGTTCCACTTCACTGCTGCTTAATTGTTTATTGTTTTCGATATGGATTAAAAAGGAGAGATGATTATGGATTTATATAAAATTTATTGCAATAAATGCCAAACTGAATATTTGGCTATTGCTGACGGAGAAGAAATTTCGGCTGGTATCGCAACAAAAAAGTGTCCTAAATGCGACTACAATAATTTAATAACCAATAACACCCAGTTTGTAGCCAAACTAAAAAAACAAGCAATCCGAGCCAACCAAAGCCGAAGTGAAAATAACTGCTGATGTTTATCTTGATAAAGAAACTTTAAATAATGCCTACGAACAACACGGGATCACAAGTGCTGGATATGTTGCCAACCAACCTTTGTTTTTAAAAATTGATCAAACTACTTTACCAAAGGTTGGTTGGGATGATATTATAAGAGATAGAAAAACAAAAAATATTCAAATTATGGAGGGAAAATATTATGGAAGCACAAATTTTAAAGGAAAACTTAGATAGCTGTATCAAATATGGGTTCTTAGAAAAAGAAGATATTGTTGCCATCAATGATATCTTGATTAACAGATTGGAAAACAAGCCAGCAACAGGCCAACTTAAATTGAATTTAAACCCAGATGATATCGAAAGAGACCTCGGAGAGAGTTGCGAAAGCGGTGCTTGCCCAACAAGATAAACTTGACTTTTTTACCAAATTGTAGCCGAGAAAGCCTTGCCCTTGAATTAGAGCGGGGATGAATTGGCTATTTTAATTTTTAATCGACTTGAAAATTAAAATTTATCTTTATGCTTTTTAATTAATAATTCTAATGCTTCATCAAACAATTTAGATTTAGGGATTCTAGTGTTTTCACTAAGTTTATCTAACTTTTCTACCAATTCATTTTTAATAGTAGTGGTTAATTTTGTTCTAGTCTTTAAAGCCATATTAACACCTCCACCTATATTATATCAATTCAATAATATACTTGCAAGTACCATAACTATATAGTATAATATAATTAAGTTGAAAGGGGGTGTAAATAATGAATAAAACTTATATACTACCTATTGAACAACAAGATTTAGCACATAGATTATCTAGACTAAGTGGTCGCATATACTCTAAGACTGTATCTACTATCTTTAAGTTAAAACAATCTAAAGATATATGGTTATCTAAAAACGATATGGAAAAACTAATCAAACTATATGCTAGTGGATTTGCTATGCACTCGCAAAGTAAACAAGGTACAGTCCAACAATACTATACTAACCTTAAATCTTTCTTTAAGTCTATGGATAAAGGAGATAATCCCAAACCACCATATCGGACTAGAAAATTTAATAAGGTAATCTATAAAAAGTCTGCTATTAGATTAAAAGATGGTGTACTTAAATTATCTAATGGTAGAGGTACTACTGCATTAAAAATTAAAACTTCTAGTTTAAAACAAAGACCTAAGTATGCTGAAATTATATATCATCACAAGGAGCAAATTTATAAACTTCATATTGTAGTTGAGATTGAAAATAAGCAAATAGACTATGATAATGATAAAACTTTAGCAATAGATTTAGGTCAGATACACCCAATGGTAACTTTTGATGGAGAACAGAGTTTAATTTATAATGGTGGAAAACTTAATTCTTTTATTAGATTCAGAAATAAAGAATTAGCTAAATTGCAAACTAAAATGTCTAGGTGTCAAAAATACTCTAATCGTTGGAAGAAACTCAATCGTGGTAAAAAGAAACTTATGCTTAAAAGTAAAAATAAGATTAATGACCTATTGCAAAAATATAGCAGTCATCTTATTTCCTACTGTATTAAGAATAAAGTTTCTACTATCGTGATTGGTGATATTAAGGGTATTAGAAAGAATATTAGTTTTGGGGCTAAGACTAATCAAAAGCTACACCAATGGATATATAAGCAAATAGCAGATATGATTGAGTATAAAGCAAAATCAGTAAGTATAGAGGTTAGCTATCAAGAAGAAAGCTACACAAGCCAAACTTGTCCTAAATGTAATAAAAGACATAAACCTACTAATCGTAATTATATCTGTCAATGTGGTTTTGAATATCATAGAGATAGCATTGGTGCTATAAATATAAGAAGAAAGTATATTAGTGGTACTTTAGATAAATCCACTAAGTTAGAAGGTGAATTGACATCACCCTTTGGAATTAGATATAAATCTAATTCTATTAGTTGCCTAACTGAATGGAACTCTAGACCTTTTAGTAGTCGGGGAGTTTCAGCATAATATCAGTTTGGAAGATAGTCTTGAACTATTAAGAATCCTCGTTCGTGACGATAGGAACGGGCGGGGAGTTGTCAAACTTTATGGTATATAATTCTATTTAAAGGGGTTGGAGGGTATGAAGGAAGAATTAGAAAAATATCTCGAAAGAGAAGGAACAAAAGAATTCTATCCATCTAAATTCGTAAAAGGGTCATTTACGGTACACGACGTTGTCGAATTGGTGGAAGAAAGAGAAGATATTGAAAGGGTGTATAAAGTCTTATGCCCTAGCTGTAAAAGTGAGTTGGGTTCATCTTCAAAACTGGCTAATTTAATTTCGAAAGAAGTTACTTGCAATATTTGTGATATAACTTTTAGTCCAGATTACACCCAAGTCATTCTAGCTTACAAACAGGGATAGACTTCTCCCTTGTAAAGCCCCTCTACATAGCAATGAGGGGCTTATTATTTTAAGGAGGTAAGATATGCTCATACTTATTTATGGCAGGTCGGGTACAGGAAAAACAAGATTGTTGAGACATTTAGTTGATAATTACAATATCAAAGAAATTGTCTCAGTTACCACTAAAAAGAAAGAACTATCAGACGGTAATTATTATTATGTTGATCCCGCAGTCTTCGATAGAATATCTATGGCTGAAAGCGCTGAAATAGAAGGGAACCTTTATGGGGTTCCAGTACAGGAATTAGAGAAAGCCAAAGATGGCTACGCTGCAGCCGTTGTTGACTGGCAGGGAATAAAGAATTTATCTGTGTATGATTACAATAATAAGTACATTAAGATATCCGCCAAATACAGCGACCTAATGGATAATTATTTTAAAAGAGGATATTCATTTAAAGAAGGTCTGGATATAATAAATTCAGAGATGCAGTATTGTGGTAAGTTTGTTGATTGCGACTTAGAAATAGAAAATGATATGATAACACCCGTACAAGAATATGCAGAAGAAATACTAAATACAATAGGATTTTATAAAGGAGAATAAAAATATGATTTTATCAGATACAACTATAAAGAGTCTACTAGATAACGGGAGATTGGTAGTTGACCCAATTGACAAGGAAAATCAAATACAGCCAGCATCAATTGATTTAAAATTAAATAATTCTTTTAAGATATTAAAGCCAACAAAATTTGAAAGAGATGAATTAGAATACTTAACTTTCGCTGGGGCAGAAAAACCTTATACTGAAGCTATCAGAATGGACAAATCAAACAAGTTTGAAGAAATCACAGGCCACAGAGTAATCATTAAGCCACACTCGTTTGTCTTGGCATCAACTAAAGAATGGATAGAGTTGCCCAATTACATTTCCGGTGCGGTCGAAGGCAGAAGTTCGGTAGGAAGAATAGGACTCTTTATACAGAATGCTGGCTGGATAGATCCCGGCTTTAAAGGCCAAATAACTTTAGAATTATATAATGCCAATGAATTCCCAGTAGTCATTGAAGCTGGTCGCAGAATTTGCCAGTTGGTGCTAAAGAAAACAGACGAGCCAGTATTAAACCCTTATCACGGTAAGTACAATGGTCAAAAAGGTGCAACCGAATCGAGAATTGAAAGGGATGAAGATTATGAAGATGATTTGTTTTAAGTGTAAGGAAACGAAAGAAATCCCAGAAGAAGAATTGAAAAAAGATCCTTTTAAAAGATATTGCGATAAATGTGCAAAACCTCTTGGTGCAGTAGTGAAATCCAAGAGTTAAAAAGTGTTATAAGTATAGTGAAGGGAGAGATTATTATGAAGAATATTATCTTAAGTTCACTGATTATACTTATGGCGTTTGTTGTGTTGGTTGGGAACCCGTTGGCTGAGAAACCAAATGTATCAGAACCTTTTACATATAAGGTTCAAAAAGGCGATACCTTATGGGATATTGCCGAAAAAAATGTATCTCCAAAATTTGATAAGAGGGAGTGGATCTATGAAATGGATATAGATCCACTCCTGAAACCAGGAGATACAATTACAATTGTCTCCTGGAAATAAAAAACCAGGAGGCTTTTTTTGATGGAAAAAATTAGAGAATTCAGAAAGAAAAAAGGTTTTTCAATTGCTGAAATGGCAGACTATGTTGGTCTGACACCCAACATAGTCTCTAAATTAGAAAAGGATAATATCCAAATATCCACAGGAATTAAGCTGGCATTAGAAAAGAAAGGAATTAATGTCTCTATTACCCCTGTGGAAACACCGCGAGAAGTGGAAATTTTAGAAAAATTTTTAAACCGTATTTTAACTAAGTGCGATAGTCACTGCGACATTTGTGATAAGATAGTAATGATAAATGTAATTACATATTTAGGTAGGATACAAACTACAATCCCATCGCATAAAATCATAGATGAAAATCGTGCGACAATTCGAAATGAGGCAATCGCCATCGCCCATGAGGTGGTGGAACTGACGAAAAGGAGATTAAAAAATGATTAAAAGAACTTTATTATTAATAATTGTTTTACTTATTTGTTTTAATTTTACTGGGAGGGCTACCAGTATTATAACAGAAGAAACACCAGTGATAATGGCTGCTTATGAAAAAGCACTAGAAACCCATAAAAGGAGATGTGCTGTCGAAGGCAGCGAAGTCAGAGAAAGGGAAGTTGAAGAGATAGTCTACTGGTTACATTATTATTCAAAGAATAGAGAAGTGTTTAAAAATAATAGATTTAATCACAATTTAGATTATCCGCAACTATGGAAAGACAGTCTTGCAATAGTTTGGGAGGAATCGTGGTTTGTGAATGTAAGAAATCAAGATCATGGAACCGGATTTGGCTGGGGGGCTTTACAATGGGCTACAGCCAAAGATAATGCCAAAAGGATATTTGGGTGGGATTGGGAGAATGAATCGGTCGCATTACCCTATTCTAACCGTCTGCAGGCGAAATATGTAATAGGTCACTTGTTATATCTTCATGACTATTATGGAAACCGCAGACAAGCTATTCTTGGTTATAATATGGGGATGAACATTCATAACAAAAATCCTTGGGATGAAAGATATTGGCTTAAAGTTAGTATCTGGCGGAGACAAATAGATGATCATTTAAGACAACCATGATTGAATGGTTGTCTTTTTTTATGTTATAAGAAAAATGGAAGGAGGAATTACTTTGGGATTACCAATAGAGAAAGTTAATTTACCTGATCTTAACAAAGCTAAATCAAAAAGTTCTTTATTGAGACCCTTGCCAACAGAACAGATAATGGCATTTTTAAAAAGGTTCTTGCAGGAAGAAGGTTATCACCCCAATGAGGAAATGAAATCGTTAGATCCTTTACATCGAATGATTGTCGTTGTTAGAGAACAACTTTTAAAGTTTTCTTTTAGAGATTGGAGGTATTCCTTAACCGATATCTACAACTGGGGCAATAGAGAAGAACTAACTATTGAATTGTTTGCGGAGAGAAAGAACATGCACATGAAATTAACTGTAAACAAATTCAAAATCACCGATTGGGAAATGAGGGAATATGCCAGTGACCCCAGTCCTGAAAAACCAAATATGACGATTATTGATGGAGCAAGGTTGTTGTTAGAATTCTTCAACAATTGCAACTGTAATATTGAAGAATGGGATAACATTTGTATGAACCACAAACCGTTAATTGTTGAAGAGCCACCATTTACATCACTGTTTGAGTTCTTTATGGAGCGTTTTCATGAAAATGCCAGAGAAGATTATTACGAACTTAAAGAAGAAGGTTTTTTTAACAGTTTCAAACAGTACCAACTTGAAAGAGAATATTACCCAACAGAACTTCTAGACACCGAAATGTATGATATCAACTACGAACTTTGGGAGTTCGGTCCTCATACAATGTTTGTCGAATTCGAGGAACTTGGGGCTGACCTTTACTACGGGTATTTGATGTTTAATGTTTATATTAAAACTGGTAGGGTTGGAATCACTTATTTAATGGACTCTCTTGAAATCTCGAAAGGAGATCAGTTTTATTATGATGAGGTAGAAACTTTGTTTTCGCAGTTTGAATATGATTTATATGGTGCAGCTAGACAATGGAATCAGATATTGGAGGGATAAGATGGCTTGGAACAGCACACGATATAAACACAACTGGGCTTTAAACAGAATCGAAGATGGCATCTGCCCAAACTGCGGCGGACAATTAGGAGAGAGAAAGTGGCGTTGTCCTAGCTGCTATGAGGAATTAAAAGAAACCATTTACAAAAGAAGGAATAGATTAAATCAAGAAGGAAAGTGCATAGAGTGTGGAAAGGAAAACAACACCGACAACTTACTCTGTCGTAGTTGTCGGGATAAAGCCAACAAAAGAGATAGAGAGAAATACGCTGCTTTGAAAGAACAAAACAAATGTGTGGATTGTAAAAAAGATTTAGGCAAAGATTATCAGTACGTACGCTGCCCAAAATGTTTAAAGAAAAATAGGGAGGCATATAGACGATATGTGAGGAGGAATAAATGAAAGAATACAAATGTAAAAACTGTGGTAGTTCTGATGTTCACTCTTTTGAATTCGATTCAACTAGAGGTGGTAATGCAAGACTGTTTAACTCAATGAATCATAATGACCCTATCGACCCGCCCCGATATATAGACGGTTATTATTGTAACAACTGCCAGATGGTGGTTGATATATTTTATTGGGAGGGCAGTGATGCTAATTACTTCGAGTCTAAGTTGGTGGATGCTTGTCGAATAATAATGCATGGAAATACTTATAAAGAAGTTATTGATGGTGTAGAAGAAAAACTATTAGAAGCCTTAACCATAGGCGCTAACAATACCGAAGTGGTTAAGGCTATTATTAGAACAATAGAAATGTTCTCCGGCCTTTACACCTGGGAGCTTGAAAAACTTAAAGAAGATATTACCGAGATTATAAGACTCAATCGAGGGGAAATAAAATGAAACATCACAAACCAATAGAATGGAGAATAGAAAAGAAATTTGATATTGACCGAGCCGAAGTTTTAGGTTGGAGCGAAGTCCACGGAGGTAGATTGGTTTTACTAGAAAGGGGTGAGAATATCAATATAATGGTCCTCAACTTTTATCATGGCGATTTCAAAATAGATAACCAGTACGGATATTTAAAGGAGGTAGACTATGAGCAATTTAACCTTAAGAAAAAGTGATATAGCTTCGTTCGAGAGTTTTATCAAACCTTTCCCTGCAGAAAAAATAATGAAGATGATACAGGAATATTTACAAAATAAAGGTTTGGAACCCCATTCGTATATTACTTTAGATAACTTCTTTGATATAGTAATTGAACTTTCTAAATTTTCAAGAGAAAAGATGAAATTCGGCGATAAGAGATATGCCATCGGTGGTTTTTATGACTACGAAATGGAAATGCTCAAAATGTCGGTTGAAATACAAAGGATTAATAGTGAAATAACTATTTACCTTGGCGAAACAGAGATATCATCAATGGCTCGTGATGATTACTATACTGTTAAGGAACTTTTGCAGGAAGTGTACGAATTTTTTAAGCGCATTAAAAAGTCAGCAAATGAATGGAATCAACTTTCAATCCACACCAAACCATACATCAAAAAGCCACCAGTGGAAAAATTCAAAAAAGAATGTCTAGCTGACTTTCTTGAATTCTCAAAAGAGGAGTATCATTATAGCGACTATGCCGCAAGAGAGGGTGATGGTTATAATGAATTCATGAAAAATTATATGTTCATGGCTTTTATGACAATGCACTTTAGCATTCCTAACAATTACTGGTCTTTTGGTGGCGACCGTTACGGGCTGCTTGTAGAACAGGATCACATTGATAATGAACTTCTGGTGCTTTCGGTTTACATTATCTTTGATGGCGTTAATGCCGGCATAAAACTATTTGAAGAATTCTATGACATATACACCGAATATTTATCAGCACAGGATATCAAGGCTATTATAGAGCGCTACGCCGAAAGGATAGAAAGAAAGGCTTTGGAATGGAATAAAAGCTTATAATCCCTTATAAGTATAGTGGAAGGAGGAATTAATATGAGCAATTTAGTCGAAAGAAAAGAATTTATCATTAGGCCACTCCCGAAGAAAGTTGTTGAATATGTTGGTGAGAAAATAACAGAGAGTTACAAACACTTCAACCCGCATAAGAGAATAACTGTAGATCATCTTTACACAGTCTTTAGACAGCTTTCTGCTCTTTTAAAATCAAAAAAGTTCGGGGATATGTATTATGAGTTTCAGTTCATCCCAAATTTCGACATTGAAACGATAACTTTTGAGATGTATGTAAAAAAAGTTGGTCTTAAACCGAAATTATGTGTGATGTCGGAAAGGTTGAATTTAAAAGAAATGACTGCAGCCAGTTTTATGAATAAGTTCCAAAATATCGTAATCGACAGCAATCAATCGATAGCAGCTTGGAATAATATTATGAGTGCTCATAATATTATGTTTTATTCGAGACCACCTATAGAGGTCTTGAATGATTTATTTATCCACAAGCTGTACGAACTTAACTATATCGTTCATGATAAAATGCTTGACGGGTTCTATGCTTTAGAAGCTCTGAATTTTGCTGATGAAATGAGGTTTGGTAAAAAGAAAGAATGGAGTTTTCATTCAACATTTACAGGTAATGAAGATTGGGGTATCATTCAATATTGGATAACTCACAAGGGTTTAAAGGGTATATCCTTCGTGATGGACGAAATAGAAGGCGATTTCTATAACTACTATACCAAAAGAAACTTAATTGACTTAGAAGAATATGTGATGCAAAGGATCACACTCGGAATGATGCAGTGGAATGCGCTGATAAAAGAGCATGAATTGAAGGGAGTGGTAAGAGATGACAACGCAATTGATCTTGAGAGATACGCAACCGCAACCCAACCGGCGTCTGCTTAAGAAGGTGCCGGTTTCTTATTATGTGGACCAGTTCAAGAATATGTTTAAGTCAGCTGGTGTCGGCTTAAACGATGAAATAAACTCGTTTTTTGTGGCGAATATGCTTGGTGCTATGGGAGAAAAATTAGATTTAAAGCATGATATGTTTATTCACGAATTGGAAAGTGACCTTGATGAATTCAACGATTTTATTAAAATTAACTATAACATAAAGATACTCAATGCTATAGTTAAGATAAATCTTATTGATGAAGTATTCGACCCTTATAAAATACACCTCACACCAAAAAACTTCATTAAATATTTCATTAGTTTAATGGAACAAGCTAATGAATCAATCAATAAGTTTAATCGAATAGCAGCGATTGAAGAACCTAAATTTCCAATGCTACCTGTGGAACCTATTGTAGATAGATTAGTTGAAGAAACAGAAGGCACTAATGGGTTGGGAGTGTCAGAAACTCTTGGTAGGATTAAGAGAATACCTCTAACAGAAGATAAAGCTGTTGTGGTAGATTTTAATGTATTCTACTCACCGGCAGAATCCTGGAGTGAAATAGATAGTATATTGAAAGTAAGGAATGTAGGAATTGGTTTCTTACTTGACTCCAGGGAAGTGACTTATTATAATGAACTTTCCCCGCAATTCTATAGAGATATGATAGTTTCAATGAACCAAGCTATAAAAAATTGGAACTTTATTGTTGATGGTGGAGTCAAGGAATCTAAGGTTAGAAATACTGACAAAATGAGGATGGTGAGATAATGGAAAAGTACGGTGCGATTGTGTGTGAAGACTGCAAAGTTGAGATGAAGGAAAAGACAGACAAATTTGTCTGTCTGGAATGTGGGAAGGAGAAATCAAAAGATGAAATACAAACTATACAACAAGACTAGGTTCCTGAAATCAGACGAAGCAGTAATAGACCAGGAGGGCAACATCCTCATCTTAGATGATGGGGATGCCCCGAATCATATCAGAAATTGTCTTGATGTGGATATCCTCCCTTATACTCAAGGTACAGATGATAACGAAAAAACTATTATTAAGGGGGATATATTACTTATAGGAGGTGATTGCTATTTTGTGGACTATATTAATGACAAATTCTTATTGATAGCTTTTACCCAGCAAAAAAATGGTGATATAACTATCCAAAAGTTCAATTTTGATTATAGAGAGTGGTTCGCCGAAGTAAAAAGAGTTGGAAATATTTACGAAAGTAAGCAAATGAAAATGTTTTACAGAAGTGTTGTAGACAATTATCAAAGAAATTAGGAGGGGTTTATATGTTGGAAAAAGTTTTAGAAGGTTTAGATTATAATGTCAGTGTCGATGATTTCCATAACAAAACCGAAATAAAGATAACTTCAAATAAGTTCGACATTCCGGAAATGGATAGAATAGTCAAGCTCTGGGAGCACTTTAATACATTAAATAATAAAGAATTTAACAGCAGAGAAATGGTTGAGTTAGAACATAATTTAAGAGCCGAAGAAAACAAAATCTTACTTGATATCAAAGTAGAATATTTTGATGATATTGTGAAGGAACTTTATAAATATAAAGTATCCAACAACATTCTATTTAATATGTACGAACAAACGGTAGCGGGGCCGAATGCCATCTATACATCTGATAAGAGCGGTTTCATTGTTGCTTCCTCATTCTTCCTTGAAGTTGAATTAGTAAACGGGGTTTATACCGATTGGAATAAAAGAAACACTAGTGTTATCGAACTGAAAAAGCCAAATCAAAATCAGATATATTCATTTAACATCCCCAAAGAGTTTGATGTTATATCAGCCAAGTGGATAACCCAAGCTGGAAATGTTGGTGAATTGTAATGGGTGGTTGGGCAGCAACCTGCGCAAAATGTAAACATAGAATTTTAAAAGAAACCAAAGGTGGTAGGGAAGCGCATTATTGTGAAGAAGAAGAACAATTTATGATAGGTCGGTTCCCACCTAACCTTCCATATACAAAGGAAGTATGTTTTACACCGAAGGAGGATATAATATGGGCGAAACCAACAAAAAATTAGAAAAAGCATTAGCTGGTATTGATTTACCTGGGAAAGTATATATAGGCAATAATAAAATAGAAATCACTTTCAAAGTTTCTGAATTAGATAGTCTCAATTTAGACATCGAACAGAAAATAATAGGTGTTATGAACTTCGTTAAACAATTAGTTTTAGACAAAGATTATTTCGCTGGCGAGATTGATAAAAAATTGATCGCAAACCAAAGTTATACCAATAAGATGAAGACGAAGATATTCAAAATTGGAATCAAATTCGAAGACAGGTTAATGAATAAAACTTTTATCGAGATATACGCAAAGAAAATCTTAAGAGGTATCCTTTTTGGAGGATACAATTCTAAAACTATTCATTTAGCAGATGATAAGAAGGTACATCTGTTTTATTCTAAAAATGATAACTTCCATAATTTCTTATTTGGCAGCTTTGAGAAACTTCATTTAGTCTTGGAAGATAAGAATACTGGCGCAGTTCATGAAATAGATGGCCCCAGAGGGACGCCGCTTAAAGTATTCGAAATGTCTCCGATTGATATTAAAAATTGTAAGATAAAACATTTTTCAATGATAAGTCTTGATGGTGAGTTCTATGACAAAAGTGACTGAAAGGAGAGATAATGATGAGTAAGTATTGGTGGGAGAAAACTAAAGAGGAGGAAATTAAAGGTATGACAGAATATGTAGAAAAAAAGTTAGAGATCGCAAAGAAAAATGGTAAGGTAACTAAAGAGGATATGAAAGAGCATTTTGAGGAGGATGAGGTAGAAAAGTTTGAAGCTAACTTTCCTTGGAAGGATATTAGCTTCGATGAATATCTTTTATTGATGGGGATGGATGTTGATTCTTATCATGAAGTGGGAATGAAAATACTTGCAGATGAGGATGTTCAAAAAGAAGATAAAAATAGATGGTACAAAGCAGTAAAAGATTATAACAGAAAAACTATCAACCAATATCAGGATGTTGATGCCAAAGCGATGTTCAAATGGCTTAAACGGAACAAACCTTTTGATAAGTATATTAAGAAGTTTAACCAGTTCGATGATAAAGGATATGCAGATATTAATGTATATAATCAAATGTTAAAAGATTATATTGTCGAAGCAACTATACCATCTTTCGGTGATGTTGAGATGGGTAAAATATATTTTGATCCATCCACAATGAAAGTAATTAATAAGGAGGAAACTAATGAAAACACTATCAGTAACTAATGAACAGGAAGTACCAAAAGGAACAGAGTTTTCCGGCAGTAACCCTTTTGTTTTAGTTGGTAAGGCGTGGAATGAAGATGAAGGTTGGATGAAGTCGACTAAAGTATGTAATATGCCGCATGGATGTTTAGTTCAAGTAACAACTCAGCAAAATGATAATGTAGCAGAAGCTTTAGAATTTATTCCTGGTGCAAATTATTCATTTAAAAAGCAGGAATTCGTCACTCTTTAAAGAATATATTAAAATATGTTATAAGATGAGAGAGAGGAAGATTTAGTTCTAAAAAATTAAAGGAGGAATAAAAAAATGAAAAAACTTATTATCTTACTTTTGATGGTTATGGTCACAGTCACAAGTATTGCTGGTGCAGCTGATTTCCGCGATGTCAATTGGGGAATGTCTAGAGATGAAGTTATCAGCAGAGAAGGTAGACCAAGTTATAATCAAGGGAATATGGTAGCATATGAAGTTGAATTATTTGATACTAAGTTTGCATTAGGATTTATGTTTTATGAAGATATTTTAACTAACGCTCAATACATGCTTCTGGATGACCCCAAAGGTACGGAATATAAACAATTAATAGAGGATCTCAATGAAGGTTTAACTAAAAAATATGGGGAACCAGATGGAAGAGGAATAGTTTGGTTGGATGATTATTACAAACATAAACCAAGTAAATTTCATATAGCTGTCAAATCTGGTGAAGTGATTGCTCAATACGAATACGAAGGAGATACCACAGAAGTTCTTTTAGGAGTTATGGGACAGGGTTATGAAGATCAATTCTTCGTGATGTACGAGCCAAAAAACCCTAAATATAAAAGAATGATTGAACAGCGTGAAAAGGAGAAAAAAGGTAAATCCGAATCACAACTATAAAAGGATCGGGGGTAAAACCCCTTTTCTTTTTTAGCATAAATTAATTGGAAAGGAATGGTAAAATGAAAATAGCAATAGAAGGACATGACTATGTTGGTAAAACTGTTGTGGCAAATAGGTTAGCGGAGATGGGGTACGAAAAACTTATTCAACCTGGGAACAAACATATTAGGGCTTTTATTAAAGAAGAACTCCAAAAAGACGAGGTTGATGAAACTATGATGACTTTAGCTTATGCTTTAGACAGACACCATATGCAAAGTCAGCTGAAAGATAAAGATTATATTATGGATAGGAGTATTTATTCCTCACTCATTATTCAAACTGACGAAGTACCGGTATCTATCGTAGCTGCGGCTAACGATAACCTGCCAATGCCCGATGTTGTCTTCTGGCTTAGAATATCAGAAAAGGAACTCAAAAGGAGAATAAGAAACAGAGGGGAAGGTGATTTATACGATACTAGAGCTTTCCAAATTAAAGAAAGGTACGATACATTGATGCCGGAATTTAGAAGAAAGTCCAACGCCAATTTCCACGAGATATTCTGCGACAAAAAGTCGGTTGATGAAATTGCAAATGAAATCCATGAAATATTGAATTCGAGGGTGAAAGTAAACGATAAGTATTTTAATCCTAATTGGAACGAAACTATTAGAGATGTATTCGGTGAAGATATTAAACACTACAGTGAAAAATTCATTAAGGAGTTGTTAAAATGATAGGATTTGGAGACTTACACATTAGGAGAGGTCTGCCACACACTTTTACCAATGAAGAAGGTAAGGATCATCGTTATGAGTACCTCAAGAGATTATTAAAGAACATACTTGCCGGTGACGAGCTTTATTTTTCAATGGGCGATATCACAGACATCAAAAACAATATTGATGGTAAGATATTAGAAGATATGATTAAAATGTTCGGAGATAAAAAAACATTATTTATTGAAGGTAATCATGACCGCTCTAAAGATGATGAAAAATATACTTCATTAATAGATATTCTTGATATGGTTTTACCAAATGTTAAAACCGTTAAAGATATCTATCAAATGGAAATCGGTGGTCGCATTGTAATTTTTACCTCTTACTATGCCACCGATGATGATATCAAGACGGCAATCAAAGCTGCTGTTAAAAAAGAAAAACCAGTTTATGTGTTGGGTCATTGGTCTTTTTACAACCCCCTTCATAAATCTGGTAGAGAAATATTAGAATTCGCCAAGATGGCTGCACAAAGAAATGTTACTTTCTTTTTAGGCCATGAACATAATCCGAATAAAATTACCTATAAAGGAGAACACTTAGGTTATTATATCGGTTGTGCCAACCCCAAGGTATTTGGGGAGCGACAAGGTAGAATGCTGAAAATAGATAATAATGGTTATTCATTTAAAGAATATCCTTTCGGTGAAAAGTTTGTTAAGTTGGAATATGGTGTTGATGAATTAAAGAAGTTTGACAACCCGAAAGAAACTTATCTTAAGGTATATACTTCCGATATCAATGATGTAGGGTTAATCGAAGAGAAATACCAAGATAAAGGGTTCCCTCATTTTTCGATTCCTATTATTAGAAGGTCAGAAGATGTCGAGTCATTGGAGTTAGATAAAGATGTAAAGACAAAAAACACCGATGATTATATCATTGAAGCAATAGAGAAAAACGAATTTAACCCTGATGAATTAATGCCTATCCATCAAGTGATAAAGGAGAGAGCACAATAAAGGCTCTCTCCTATCAGGGAGGGAATTGAAGGGTATTACAGGACAATTTAATAGTACCATTTTTTAAAAGATTACACAAATATGGGAGTGATAGTATTGTTAATAAAAAGAATAGAATTGAAAAACTTTAGATATGTAGAAGATGAGGTATTGGATCTACCAGAAAATGAACTTTTTATCCTACTTGGCAAGAATGGTTCCTCGAAGTCGACATTCCTCTGGGCGGTACCATTTTGTTTTTATGGTTTCTCCGACTGGACCTTAAAGAATACTTTAAAGTGGGGCAAGAAAAAAGGTTCTGTAAAAATATACTTTGAAATTAAAGGTAACAAGTATGTAGCAGAGCGCCATTTCGATAGAACGTCATCATCATTTTCTATCAAACAATTTATGAATGGTGAATTCAAAGACTTAGGTGGGGGCTTAAATAAAGAAGCCGAAGAAGCGTTCCGTCAAATATTCCCGGTACCACAGGAGGTATTCCTCCAGGTGGTTACTCGTGTTCAGACAGATAACACAGATTACCAGCTGGGGTCTTTTTGCAGTGCCACACCAAAAGGTATGTACGATACTATCAAACACTTTGTAGAAGTTGTTAAAATAGAGAAATATGCCAAGGTTAACGACGAAGAGATAGATAGGTTAAAAGATAAAAAAACCCGTCTGGAATCGGCTCTTGAGACTTCTAAGAGGACTATTAAAGATTTAGGCTTAGAAGAAATATCTGATGAACGAATTGAAGAAAAAGATGAACAGATTGAAGATTTAAAGGAAAAATTAGAGAAGTTAGACGCCTTGCTCAAAGAATCAGAAGAATATTGGGAAGCGGTAGAAAAGTTAGAATCCGCTGAAAAATTCGTTAAGAAATATTCCGGCATCGAGGATCTTTATAAAAGGTGGGATAAGTTAAGAAGTATTGAAAAACCAGAAGTTCTTTTTGATGCAGATAAATTAGAAGAAATCAATGAAAAAGTTGGCGAATTGGAAGAAAAAATATCGAATCTTAAAAAAACCTTGCCAAAATTGGAGGATAAAGAATTCGATTTGGAATCAATTCAAAACAAAATAGATAAATATAAAGACAAGCAACGTGATTATAAAGCTAAAAAGAAGGAGCTTGAAAAGACACTTGAACATTTAAAGAACGGCGAGTGCCCAGAGTGTAATCGTAAGTTCAGAAGCGTTGAGAAAAGAATACCCAAAACGGAAGAAAAGTTAGATAACTTAAAATCATACGAAGAAGAGGTCAGTAAATACACTTCTGAATATAATGATTTAGTAAATGAAAAGAAAGCCAATGAAAAGAAAATCAATTCCATTAATAAAGAAATAGTGAAACTCACTGAAAAAGTATCCTCTTTAAAAGAAAAGGCAGCAAAAATGGAACAGGCTAAAAAAGCCACCGAGGAATATCAAAAGAAGGCCGACTTCAAAAAGAAATATCCTTTCGACGTCAACCCCGATGAATTATATCGTCAGTATCAAAACAAAAAAGAAGTCATTGAGGAATTATCATCTGTTAAAGAAAGAGAAAACCCGGGTAAACCAGAAAGATGGGAACAAGTGATAAAACAGGGTAACAATGAACTGGTTGATCTTAAGACAAAGAAAAATGATTTAAAAGATAAAAAGAAAAAGTATGAATATCATCAAAGTCAGATTGAAGAAAACCAAGAGGAATTTAATGAAGTGTCCGATAAGTTAGAAAAACACTTAAAGATGTCTAAAATATATTCTAGGACCGGTGCTCCTCACTTTATGGTTAAAGAGTTTCTTTACTATCTGCAGCAGTATGCCAATGAATACTTAGATAGGTTCACTAAAGGTAGAATATCCATTGAGTTTAAGACCAATCATAGCTCAAAATCAAAGCCGATTGAGTTAATTTTCTACGATGCTGATAGGAATAACGCCCCAAGACCGTACTCTACATTTTCTCGGGGTGAGAAAACTCGGGTGGCATTGTCGGTAGAATTTTTAGGTATGGGTAAAGTCTTCTCCAACCTAACTAACATTAATTTAGAAACAGGATTAATTGATGAAGTCTACGGTTTAGATGAAGAAGGTCAAGAAGAATTTTCTGAAATACTATCTGAATTATCTGGTACAAGGAAAGTGATGGGAGGAGTAGTATGCTTTAATTCTATGGCCCAAAACTTTGAAAAGATTATCAGGGTAGAAGATGGAAAATTAATCGAGGAGAGTGCGTAAAATGAGAAGAATAAAAATTGAAATTGAAACAGAAAATGCAGCCTTTCAGCCGGAACCCCGTCGAGAGGTTGCAAGAATTTTAAGAGAAGCAGCCGACAGCATTGAATCTGGCAGAACCCCTAACATAATGGATATCAATGGCAACAAAGTTGGAGGTTTTGAGATCGATGGAGCAAAAGACAAAGCTCGGGAGGTAACTGACAATGCCAATCAAGATAATTGAAAAAGATAAGATTGTAGCTGATTTTGATGGCAGTGGTGACATTGTAGCACAAGTAGTTTCCAGAAAAGAAAATGATGATTGGGCGTTATCATTAAGGAACTGTCCGGAAGGTAATCTCGGAAGAACTCTTACTGATGAGGAAAAGAAAGCTATTAAGGATAGCCCAGAGGTTATCTTTAATTTTTCTAATGCTAAATCGGTGGGAACAATCAGATATCTATTAGAACACATAGGGAATGTACTAGAAGGGGTGAACGCTAAATTGTCAAGACATATAGGTAAAACCAAAGATGGTGATTTAATTAGGGTATTTAAGACTGTGGGAGGTTATCAAATTGATGTTGATGGGGAACCTTCTGATTTGTACGATGATTTTGTCACAGCTGAAAGGGACGCTAAAAAAGAAATGATTTGGTCGTACCTGCCTCAGTTGGATGAGTCGGAAGTGGAAGGATTAATCGATAGCAGTTTAGAAATAAAATATAAATGGGAGTGGATGAAATGAAACTGTTGGTGTCCAAAATGTCACAAAGGGTGATGAGGTATCTTTATAGATTACAAAGATGAAGAAGTTAAAGTTCTCATAGATAAATATGCAGCGGATGAGTCGGTACTGGCAATCCAATTGGTTGATGAAGATGGTTTTCCCTATGTCACAGCGACTGTTTATTTAGAAGACTATAATTATGAACCAGGAGAGGTAACCATTAAGAATTATTCGGAAAACGAAGGGATTCTCGACGTGTTAATCGAGCATGATATAGTATCAAGACCTAAAATGTTTTACCCGACAGGTCATGTTCTGGTTCCTGTTTGCGACTTATTTTTAAAAACTGATGGAAATAATTAAGATTATGATTGCAGGGTGATCCTATTGTTTGCGGTACTTTCAATAGGATCACCCCTAACCGAAAGGAGAGAAATAATGAACAAACATATTAACGACACATCTACAACAGAAGGTGACTTCTATAATCAAGGTAGCGAAACTTTTAAAGCAACCGAAATGAAAGGTACCATCAAATTAGAACCAGAAGATGTTAAATTAGATGAGGATAATGATTGCCCAGGTTGCAAGTATGCTATTGACTTATCTAAAAGGTTGGTTAATGAATTAGGGCGCGATTGGGCAGAACATTGGGAAGTTGCAGAAACTAATTTAACACCACACGAAGAATTTTATAACATAGATGTTATACTAAAAAGGAGGAAAATTTAATGTTTGTTAAAAAGAAGAAAAAAAAACGAGTTTGCAGAGACTGTGGATATATCAGTAGAAATTTTACAAAAAGAAAGATTAGAAAATATGGAGGTATGCACGCTTGGGATGAAACTGAACGTCAATGCCCAGAATGTGGCAGCAAAGATGTAAAAACTTTTAATTATGTTTTAGAAGAACTGGTAGAAGAAAAGTATGGCAAAGAAGATAAAAAAGAACCCGAAGGCTATCATCGAAGTATGTTATTTGAAAATAATGGGGAAAAAGAAACTGACCTCACCAAAATATTCGACGGATACCACGATCAGAAGGTTAGATTATTCAATTTATTAAATAAGTATGAGCCGGAAGATTTAGTGGATGTCCTTGAAGAATCTTTAGAAGAAAACATCGAAGGTGAGGAAGAGAAGGAATTGAAATCATTATTGGCTGAATTGGGATATTCTCCAGGTACAATTAAAAAGATAATGAGAGGTGATGCAGAATGAACGATTTAATCGATATTAGATCTAGAGTGAGTAGTCACCATAAAAAAATAAGGAACTTATTTTCCTTAAAACAGGATGATATTGCACGAAAAATCGGTCTGGGGCGCACCACAATATCTAAGACAGAAAGCAGAAACAACGAGTTTAAAATCACTAAACCTAATATGTTGCTAACAGCATTTATATTCAAGAATGAATTAGAGAAAAAGAAAAAAATTTTAAATGACATTGACTATGAAAATAGTGACTATAAAACTTTGACTACACAGCTAAAAAAAGCCGGCATAGATATAACAAACATAAAAAAATTTTGGAACAAACATGGGAAACAACTTATAAAAAGTATTGATGAAAATAAAATGAAGATGTGGTTATATATATTATCGGATTTATTTAAAAATCCCGACAATATAAATTTAGATAATGATTTTTTTGACAAAGAATTATTGCGAAAAATAATTTGTGATATAATCAACTATCAAGAATTTGTTTTAAAAGATGTGTTTTTTGGTCCGAGGGAAACATTCGATGTTGATCAATCTTATAAATTCGATCCTTATGAGTTTTTGGATTACGTCGCCGAGGAGAAAGAGTAACGGAAGGGGGATACTGATGGTTAAATTCTTCAAAAAGTTAGCAATGGTTGTTATAGGGGTGTCATTAACCCCCTTCTTTTTCGGTGTCGCCTTATGGGAGGGTACAAAAACAGTGGCGAAAGTTATGTGGAAGTATTACTTGATTACAAAAGAAGCATTCGAGGAGGTATAAGAATGGATAGGTGTAATGCTGATGATATATTAAATATTAAAATCAATGACATAGGCACCAAGAAAGAAATTGAGCAAGCTAAAAAAGATGCTGAAACAATAAGAAATTACTTTAAACAATTTCTTCCACAGTCAGATACCTGTCACACCTGTGGAAAACCTTTAGGTGGTATTTTAGGTACCTTTGTCGAGGGAATAACCCATGGTGAAGGTAAATGCAGCCACTGTGGTCACCCCGCAAGATTTGTACATGATATAACCGATATAGTAACTGTTAGAATGATATTGCAATGGCCAAAGGAGGAAGAACAATGAATGTATTATTTAAAGGCAATGAAATAGAAATTATCGTTATAAATAAGATTGGATATTTTAATCCCTATGATATAGGTAAGGCGCTGGATATTAGCGAATCTGGCGTTAGAATGGCAATTAAAAGAATGAATCAAAACCAAGTGAAATTAATGAAAAACTCTAATGTCACAGATAGTGACATTAGAGAATTAGCAAACAGAGGGGAAAATTTTCTCACTGAAAGTGGCGTCTTTAAGATGATCTTCCGTTCTCAAAGTGATCTTCGGGATGAATTAGAAAATTTTATTGTTGATGAAGTCCTCCCTGACATCAGAGAATACGGTATGTACATTGGACCTTCTACTTTAGATAATATAATGGAGGACCCTGATCTTTTAGTAAAACTGGCAACCGAATATCGAGATGCCAAAGAGGAATTGAATGAAACCAGAAAAGAATTAAAAAAGAGCAACGGTTATATTAACAGGGTTTTAGATGCAGACGGAGAAATGTTAGTTACCCAAATCGCTAAGGATTACGGTATGAGTGCGATTAAGTTTAACGAGTTATTACATGACCTTCGTATCCAGTACAAAAGGAACGGCCAATGGGTATTGTATCAAGATTATGCTGGTAAAGGTTATACTAAATCAAGAACTACTACTTACGAAAAGGGTGATGGCAGTGAAGGTACGTCGGTTAGTACGCTCTGGACTCAAAAAGGAAGGAAATTCTTATACGATAAAATCAAAGAAGAAACAGGGAAGGTCCCGCACGCCCAGCTCACTTTGTTTTAGAAAGATATTGGAAGACGAAATCAGATTACATGAGGTTAAGTTAGAATCCACACCGAGTAAAGTTAAGAATCCATATAAAAAGATATATTTAGGGAGGTAAAAAATGAGTGTAAAAGGTAAGATAAAAGATTGCAAAAAAACATTGTTACAAATTAATGAGAAATTAAAAGATGTTAATGGTTTATCATTTTTTGAATACAGGAAATTAATTTGCAGAAAGTTGGAATTAAAAGACGAATTGAAGTTGTTGTACAGTTATTTACACACCGTTGGAAATAAAAATAACCTTGGTAAAGGTGATAAATTCATTGATGTTTACAATGCCAAAGTGGAAATAATCACAATCGAATATTGTGAAGAAGAGGGGACAAACAAATATTTTGGAAAAGATGAGAATGGAAGGGTTGATGTTTGGACCCCAGAAGAAGTATCTAAGATTTTAGGAAAATATGGAGGGATCGAAGTTGAATAGGGTTGCAGTCGATAAAAGAAATATGAAAAATGATTACCTAATTTTAATGGATATGGATTTTTCATGGAAAACAGAAGAGGTGGTTGGCTCAGAAATACAAAAGAGAAGTTGATGAGGTGTTTTTACTGTTACTTGATTTGGCAAGAAAAAAGAAAATAGACCCAGAACATGAAATATTGAAATAGGAGTGGTTTCGATGTTATCAAGAGGAGAAAAAGAAACAATCAAACAGGGCTTTCAAATAGTCGTGTTTGCGAAAATGTTAAAGAATGAGTTTGAAGATATCGAAGGTGATTCGAAAATGTTTACTCAGGACAAGAGGGATTTATCTTCCCTGGAAACATACATTAGCAAGGCTGCAGGGGAGTTACTTAAGAAAGCTCGTTACAAAAAGAAAATAACGATAGCAAAACGAACCGAACAAGAAATAAAAAGAATCAGCCATTTTAAATTAAATGCTGTAATAGTTAAAGATGATAATCTAGCCAATCTTTTTTATTCTAAATTTGCTGCCTGTTATATTATCGTGAGAGATCTTTATTATTCTTTTAAAGATCCCAAAGATGAACACGAGAAGAAGGCAATGAAGTGGATTAAATCAGCCTGGACTATTATTAATCGTATTTTCAAAAAACATGCTGTAGATGGCGGGTTAGACTGGGAAGATATGAAAGAGAAGCTGGATAAGAAAAAATCAGAGTATGAATTTGATGTCTATATGGTGGCGTATTAAAGGAGGAAATATGAAAGATAAAAATGTTATAGGTGAGTTTTGGGAATATGCAGAAAGTGAAGATACTAAAATATCTGACAGGGTCTTAGCCTATTTAAATCGAGACGAGTTAGGAGCAATAATATCAGATGGTAATGTTTATTGGCTGAAATATCATGGTAATTATTCAGCACCTAAATATGTTTTTAAATATATTAAACGCTGGATGAATAATAAAGATGTAGAATATCTTTTCGATAAATACCCAGGGAGGGATTAGATGAACACTTATGTAATCCATGCGACTGTTCTTAAATACGACGAAGGGCTTGAAGCACAGACTAAAGCTAATGTCAATGGAACCTTTGAAGCGGAATCAGAAGATGCAGCTAAAAGTAAAGCGATCGAAAAATTTATTGAAGATTATACTCACCCTAAAATTAGTAACGTCAGGGTGAGTATTGATTTGATTATTAGAATTTTAGAAGAAACTTCGATGGATGAAGTTAATATGGAATTGTATAGAATCTTAGAAGAAGGAGAATGCCATTTAAGGCGTGAAGATGAACAAATAAAAGCTTATGCTATTATCTACCCATGGGAAATCAGAGATTTTGTTAAAGCAGTTGGTGACCATTACTTCGATGAAGGTGGGGTTGATTGCCGACTTTTAATTGGTGGAGATATTTGGTTGAGAGTTGACCCCATTATCACAGAAAGTGAGGGGCAATTGTTATCAAGTTATAAACATTGTTTTGAAGAATGGGATGAATATAAAGATCAGATTTTAAAGGAGGAACAAGATGAAAAATAAAGGGTTTGAAGATCTATTCGAGGTTCTCCAAAAAGGTCTTCAAAGTTGTGTTCAATTAATTGCTTTAAATGAAATAAAAATGTTTGGAGAAGGGATAGATTATGAATATCACCACGGGTATAATTCGTTTAAGATTGTAGGAACAAAAGACGAAAAAACCTATGAAGTGGAGTTCGAATTAAAACCTGAAGAAGTTTTTGTAGAGGAATTTTATAAAATGATAGCATCAGCCAAACTATTAGAGGAGTTTGGTATAACTTTGAGTGGGAAGGAGGAACAAAATGCTAATTAGTATATACGATACAGAAGTAAAAAAATCACCCGAAGAAGTCGGTTGGAAAAATTATGGCGAGATGGGCATGAGTGTGGGATGTGTAATAACCAGAGATTATGGCTTTAGTGGTGATAGCCTCATCTTTACCACTGAAACAAGGTTACCTTTTTATGATGTCGAAGAATTGGCCCAGGAATTAAATAAAACAGATTTAAATGTCGGTTTCAATAACATTAACTTCGATCAAAATTTAATCTGCCACTTTTTAGATAATGATGCAGAGTTTATTATTCATAACTTCGATATGATGCAGTCTATTGATAATGAGACAGGTTATAGATACTCAACTAATTTAGATGACTTAGCCCACCTGACAATAGGTAGAGGTAAAAGCGGCGACGGAGCTCACGCACCAGAACTCTATCAGCAGGGCAAAATAGAGGAATTAACCGAGTATTGCTTTAATGATACAGAAATCACCGCCGATGTCTTTGACTTTGGCTTAAGGTATGGTTATGTTAATATCTACCCAGGTAAAAATCACAAAGCCTTTGGTGATATGGTTTGGAGGTTGAATGTTAATTGGAACAAAATGTTTTTTTAAGTTATAAGTTAAGTGGAAGGAATTCAACCCCGAATTACTTTCATAAGGAGAATGTAAAATGAATAAATTAGAACAGAAGGTGAGAGTTATTCTAGCGGGGAAACCGTTCATTTCGACTAGAAGTATTAAAAATAATTTTTCAAAGGAGGTGTTAAGTTACTTTGTAGAGCACGCAAATGAATTAGGATATTATTTTTGCAGTGAATGTGGATATTATGTAGTAGATGAAAAATATGATCATCAATACGATCTTTGTGAAGATTGTATAAAAGGAGTGGAATAATGGTGGATGATAAAACAATTTATATTGAAGGAATTTATGAGAATTGTAAAATAAAAAAAGGAAAAGGTAATACCAATGCTGATATTATGATGATTTATGAAGGTCCGGAATTTAAATCATCAAGAAGACTCGAACAAATTGCTAAAGAAGCTAAGATATCAGCATCATTTTATGCTACACCACTGAAAAAAGGTTTTTCTAAAGATACCAGCGAAATTGATGTAATGAATTGTATTAAGGCTGAAATCGCAACGGTATCGCCTAAAGTAGTGTGGCTTATCGGTAATTTCCCGATGAAAGTATTAAAATTGGGGATACCCATAACTGAAAGTTATGGGTTATACTTTCCTTTATTTTTAGATGATTTCTTTGCTTTCCCCGTCCCGACAGCAAAGATGATAACTAAAATGCCAATGATAGTCAAAAAAGAATTTTATAAAAGAATGCGCTTATTTTCAAAAGAGTACAAAAGTGGAGTTAAGTTTGATTCAAACAGGAGAGCGGACCAAAAGTTTATGAAGAAGTTTAATGAAAAACACGAATTCAAATTTGATAAAATGCTCTCGGGTCCAAAGACATATTATATGATGTTTTCTAATACAGCAGAGAGCCATATCTTTATATTACCGACCGAACAAGCCAAAAAGTTTTTTGAGAAAAAGGTTCCATTCGGATTAAAGTTTACCCAGGAAGAAGTTAAACAAATGGACCCTAAGATGATAGAACATGTGGCGATGGTAATGAAAGAAACTGGTGGGGAGCTGATCGATGTGGATTTAAACGCCATAAGGAGGCATTTAGATGTGTAAATATAGAATTGTAGCAAAAAGAGTAAAAAAAGGTACTGTTACTGCCGATTTTATGGAAGATGCATTACATGAAGTTATGAGAGTTCACAAAGGCATGGAAATGGTATCTTTAAAAAAAGTTGGTAATTATACATTTAAATATAAAGCAGTAAAAAGAGCATCAGATAATCCCTTCACCCTCCGAGAAATAGCAGCTTTAGAAGAAAAAGGGTGGGAGATACTATCCATAAAAAAAGTTGATGACTTTACCGAAAAACAGGTAAATCAAATCGAACAGGATAATGACGTCTATGGTTATAATCAGGAAGTTGATTCTTCCTGGATAAAAAAGATAAACTATAACAACAATAAAAAGGAGTTGGAGATTACTACTAACTCTGATTTTGAATATGTTTATGTAGACGTGCCTGTTCGGATATTCCAGGACTTCTTAGCTGCAGACTCCGCCGGGAGGTACTTCAATAAAATGATTAAGGGTAAGTTCGAAAGAAAGGGGGAATAGAATTTGGATCAGCAAGAGAAAGAACGATTAAAAGAGATGTATCTTGATAAATCTATTAAAGTGTCAAAAATTAAAGAAGAATTCGGTTTAGATGATACCCTCCTCTACGAAATATTAGACGAGATGGAAGTGCCGAGAAGAAGGGAACAATTTGACAGACGTTCCCTTTTTGATCTATCAAGTGAAGAAAAGAAAGAGATAATAAAATGGTACAAAGAAGAATTAGGCACCACAGTGAAAGAAATTGCAGAAATGTACAATATATCCGATGAAAATTTATATACAGTAGTAAGGGAAGCTGGAATCAAAGGGAGGGGGAATGGGAAAATGACTGATGAAGAAAAAGAAAAAATAAAAAAAGAATATTTATATTCACCAGATAGTATTAACCAGATATCGAAAAGAAGCGATAGGTCTTATACAACAATCCGAAGAGTTGTTAATGAAATCCCAGAATGCAGAAGGATATATAAAGATAAGTACAAAGGGTTACAACCAGAAGAAATGAAAAACTTGATTTATTGGCATTTTAAAAATAATACCCCACTTAGTAAATTGGAGAAAAAATTTAAGCATACCGAAAGTTTGTTGAGGGTAGTGTTAGACAACTTAGGTCTTCCCAGTTTGAGAAATTTCACTTATGACAAAATAAAGAAAATGCATTTAGACGGTGAAGACATCTACACAATAATTCAGGAAGTGAAATTCCAAGAGAGCACAGTAAAAAGAATAATAGATGAAATGGATGAAAATTATCAAGTTAAATATTTAGATTTGATGGAACAAATAACTTCCAAAGATAATATAGAAGTTCCGCAAATACCGACACCTGAAGGAGGTGAAGAAATGGTTGTACCCGACCCTGAAACAGAAGCAAAAAATGATCAAATAATAACACCCGAAGATACTGATGAACCACAACTGGAAGAAGACAAATTGCCAGTTAAAAAGTTTTTTGGTAAAGAATTGATAATAACCGGGGACTTTACATTAAAGACTAGCGTCAGCGAAGATGAATACAAAAACAGCGGTCTTAAAGTAATAATAAAATAAAAGGAGAGTGTAAAAATATGAAAGTAAAGACACTGGAGGAAATTCAAGATGAGTTTCAAAAAAGATGGGTTCCTAAAGAAGATTGGGTGGTTTCTGCTGAGGATATTAGATTCGAGGGAAACAACACGCTGGTAACCGGAAATGAAAGACTTAAACTAACAGACCACGCCCTAACACAATTCATTGGTAGGTTACGTACGTTAGCCGACTTACCAGCAAGTGTTATGACTACTAGATACATAAAGTCGTGTCCTACGGCTTCTAAGGAGTTTCAGATTAATAGCTGGATAGATCATTATTACAGTAATGAAGATAACGATGATAAAAAATGGAAGTTAAGAAAAAATAAAGGTAGCAACGTTGTCGAAGCTATTGTTTCCAAAGGTTATACAGCATTCGATAATAACGACTTACTCAATATGCTCTGGGCACAATATGGAGATATGAGCTTTAACGAATTCTATGTTGATAACAATAGAATGGAATTAAGATATGTTCGCCCCGATTTAAAACGCGGTCAGGATAAATCAGCAGTTATGGCCGGTTGGCACTTATCTAACGATGAAATAGGTTCTGGATCCATTAGGGCTGGTTTCTTGATTTATCAGCTGGTGTGCACCAATGGTATGATGGGTATTAGAGATTATGATGATATCTACCGACAAAGACATTATGGGAATTTTGATTCAGACGATATCAGGAAAGACTTTGCTGCAGCCATTGGCGATTTCGACGAAAGTAAAGCCGCAGAGAACTTAGAAAGATTTACAGCTATGCAGGGGTTAGACATTGAAGAAGATGTAGATGATGTCTACCAGGGTGTGCTACAGAACTTCCCCAAGATAGGTTCTGACATTGTTGAGATAGCAAAAGATAATATTGCCGAGTATGACCGAAAGTTAAACAAATTTTCGCTTATAAGTAGTTTGACAGAGGCAATAAGAGACACCCGTTACGGACACCGTCGTGTGGAAGCTGAACGTAATGTCGGTAAGTTATTTGGCACTAAAGAGATTACCTTAAAACGAGGTGATGAAACACTTAAAATTCAATTGGAGGGATAAGATATGAACGCATGGAAAGTATTAGGTATTAAAGAAGGAGCCAGTAAAGAAGAAGCTAAGAAAGCATACAGGAAGTTATCTAAAAAACTCCACCCGGATATGCCGGGTGGAGACTCTAAGAAATTCGATAGAGTGACTAAAGCTTATCAGGCAATTAAAGACGGCACAGCTACGGTGTCCGCTTTTAATCAAAGTGATAAAGATATATTTGATAACTTTTTTCATAAGAGGAAATCTGCAAGTAAAGTCAAAACATTGAAAGTTAAAATGAGAGATGTAATCAATAATAAAAAGATAACTATTAACACAGGCAAAAAGATACATCTTAATGCTGGCGATTTAAAAAATAATTCTGTGGTCAAATTAGATAAAGAAAGATTTAAAGTGGAATATGTTCCAGAAAATATATTCAAAATCAAAGGTCAAAACCTAATGTACCCAGTCACAATTAATTATCTAGAAGCTCTGCAGGGGACAACCGTCAGTGTTCCAAATTTAAAAGATGGAGAAGATGATTATAAATTAAATATTAAACCCAACGTTGGTTATGGTGAGGTTATTCAAACAAATTTCAAGGCTTTGCCAAATGGAACATATTATGTTAAAGTAAAGGTGGTTCCTCCGAAAGAAAAATTAAATGTAGAGGTGGTATAATGATTTATTTGAAATATTTTTGGTACATTCTAAAACACAAGTATTATGTGTTTATCGAGTGTGCCAAAGAAGGTCTTTATTGGCGTGGTATCACACATGATTTATCCAAGTTTAGAATCGATGAATTTATACCTTATGCAGAATACTTTTATGGAAATGGCACAAAAAAGGCATTTAATATTGCCTGGAAAAAACACTTCACTAGAAATGATCACCATCCGGAATACTGGGAAAAATATGACCATGAATATGAACTTTTAATCACTGACCCTATGAACGAGAAATCCCGTCTGGAAATGCTTTGTGACTGGCGTGCTATGAGCAAAACTAAAGGTGGAACAGTTTTGGAATATTATAAAGATAGAGGTAGAAATAAATTTTTGGATATAAGAACTAGAAAATGGCTTGAAGAAAAGATAGGGTATGATGGTAAGTTTAAAGTAACCATTGGTGAAAGAATTGAAGTTAAATAGCTTAAAGAAAATTTTAGAGACTGATGCGGAAGTTATCCGCAATAAAGAAATGGTGTCTATTCATATGAGTGAGAAAAATTATGAACGGTTCAAAGAAGAAATACCCGAAGTCGCCGTTATAAAAGATGGTGATGTTCGAATAAAAGCTAGAATAGAATGCGAGAACCCCGACGAATAGTTCGTCGGGGTTCTATATTATAAGGAGTGTAAAAATATGAAAAAGAGTCTATATCATTATAATAGCATAGTTATTTAACGAGTGCAATTAATTGTGGTGCAAATTTATATAATTTATTTAAAGGTAGGTTCTTTGGCAAGTTAGTAATATTGAAACCATTGACTTTGCCAGTTTCAATAACAGGTACAAATCCCATTTTTTTAGTTCCTATTTTTATTGCTTCTACAGCTGACTGATAAAAAGGATTGTCCATTTCTTTTTCATTATATGTTACCTTAAATACCTCTCCATCAAACTTAGGTACGCCAACCTCATCAGCGACTTCGTTATAGTCAGGAACTATGATGATGAGATCTCTTTCTCCATTAACATAGTTAACTTTTACTGTATCTGGATTACATAAAATATTTATGTACCACCCTTTTTCAGAAATTCCAGTTTCGACAAACTTTATGTTGTTAATCAGATATGTCTTTTCTTTGACTGTGCCTAAATATTTATCCAATGATTTTAAAACATTTTTTATATCGTTTGGTTTAATGAATGGAACATTTTTATTAACTATTTCTCCTAAATCTTCCGTTTCTGGACTGCCCGGGAACAACCTCTTAAACTGCAGCTGAATTCTATTTTTGCCTTCAACTATCTTATCATATTTGGGTAAATCATGAAAGCTAATAAATCCTTCAGCTCCGTCACCATTGTCCATCTGGACACCAAATTCATACCTATTTAATCTTTCTCTTAATCTTTTAGCATACTCGACAGTCTCTTTCATCTTAACAACTTCGTTTTTAGAAAACATTTAATCCACTCCTTTGATTTATTTAGTACAATAATACCACGCTATGACATTTTTGTCAAGAGTTAAACCCGCCAAAAAGGCGGGCTAAGTTATAACGGCACCTTTAGTATAACAAGAGAAATTATTTCTGTCAATATGTTATAAGTATAGTGAGAGGAAGAAATGAACTAAAAATTTATTAGGAGGTAATTTAAATGAAAGCAAAAGAATTGGTAGGTAAAGTGGCAGTGAGGACTCAACCGGCGTTGTTTGAAAGGAAAGGCGAAATAAGAACCACCAATCCAGAAATATTGAAAATTGATGAGAGATTTTTAAACGAACCTGTTAAAATATTAAAAGTGACCGAACATAATATTTTAATTAAAGTTGTAGGTATTGATAGAATGGCAATACCTCCTTTTCATGGTAGAGCCAAAAAAATTGTATTGCCCGAATACTTTTTAGATGGCAATTGGGAATCTGCTGAACCTTTTAAAAGTCAGTTGGAGTCGGAAGACAGTAGTATTCTTTTCAAAAACTTTGAAATTAGTGATATCAACACGCAACAAGAAATGAGTAAATTGGCAACAGAAATGACCGAAAAAGATTTCGCTCCCAATTTAGCATCTTTAGAAAATGAAGTCAGAAACAATGTTAATTCAGCTTTCGCTGATGCTGTAAACGGACCCGAAGTTGATGTAGAAAAAGTCAAAGATTTTGTAGACCTCATCTTCCCGGATGGGGAAATTGATATGGAAGATAAAGATGAGAATGAAATTGTCATGGAGATGATTTCTAAATTAAAAGGTCTTGAACCAGACAGAGCTAAAGAGGTCTTAGACATCATCGTTGATGTTGCTGAGACTATGGCAACTAATATGTTGGCGCAGCAGGAGCGGGTCCAGGAGAAAATAAAAAAATTAGACAAGGGAGAACTCCCACTCAAAGAAAAATATGAAAGAACAGATACCGTAACTAATGATGAACTTTGGTGGGAAAAAGCTTTAACAATAAACTGGCCCTTCATGGAGGAATTAAAAAGTTTAAAAGATCGAGGGGTTGAATTGAGGACTCTGAGGGAAGTTTATGATGAAATCCAAGATAGCGCTTGGTGGAACAAAAGGAAAAGCAATGAAGAGGATTAATAAGATATTGATTCTCATCATGGCAAAACAGGTGGAGGTGTTGATGTTAAATGTCAGAGTTGGTAGCGGAAATAAACAAAAAGAAAAAGTTTCTAAAACCAGAGCTCAAAAGTGAATTCATGTCGCAGGTCAGAACTACTTTGGCCTGCGATTTAGATTATGCAACTAAAGAGCAGCAATTACATAAGATACTCGAGACTATACTCGAGATTGCCAGACTAAATAAATTTAGGAGGTATAATTAAATGGAAAGTTATGAAGAACGAATCAAAATGATCGAAGAAATGTCGGGAGAATCTTTGACGGAATCGGAAAAAGAAGTGATTAAAATTAGCAGGAAAATTATTAAGTTTGAAAAAGAATTCGAAAAAGGTGAGATAGAAAAAGACGAAGCCGCCGTTGAAGTCTTGGGCAGAAAATTAGATATTCTTTTGATGACTGTTAGAGAAGACGTTGAAGAGTATGAATACATCGAAGGAGTTAAAGAAGTGTTCGATGCAATAAAACCCCTTGATGGGTCGGATTTCAAAACTGAAATCTTGGCAAAGATTGAAAAGAAAATTAATTATTTTATCGACAGAATGAAGGAGGAGAGCCGTCGTGAAAATAAAAGAAATCAAGAGGAAAGTTAAAGGAGATCGTAGGAAGATGAAGTTGGTGAGGTCTTATGAAAAGGACTTAAAAAAATTAGAAGAACTGGAGGGCGAAGATAGGGAATTCACCCTCCAGAGTATGAGGAACACAAAAAAGATATTGGAAATTGAACTTGATAAAAAAATGGACCGGGAAGATAAAACTATTGAGATATTAAAAGTTAAAGTCTCTGGTCTACAGGGGTTGGCCGAGAAGATTGGTAACCCAGATCAATTGGTTGGATTTCTAAAAGCTATGGAAATGTCGCTTGAAGAAGTGAAAGATTTGCCGGAAGATTTAAGAGAAGTTGTACTTAATAATATGGATAAAAAAATAACAAATTTTGCTGAACAACTTTTAGGAGGTGCCTAAATGGGAGCAATGGAAGAATTAGAACAACTGGCGGAAGAACATAGTGAGATAAAAGAAATAGTATATCAACTGAAAATGGTTGAAGAAATGGTTGGGACAACTACCCCGGAAGAGGAATTAGAAAGTTTGGTGGAATACTTTAAAGCGAAGTTAAGTGGGGGCACTCAATTGGAACAATTAGAAATAGATAATAAATTTAAGCTGCGGCAAATAGAAAAATTAGTTAATATTATTGATTTAGATTTTGAGGAATATAAGGAGATGAACAAACTTTTAAAAAAATTGAATTACCTTTTGGAAAAACATAAAAAGGTTGACGTCCTAAGCGAGAGGTTAATAGTGAACGAAAGATTTTCTAATTTGCTGGATGAAGTTTTTGAAATATTAATATTAAGAGCCGGGCAATAAGCCCAGCTCTTTTTTTAGCCCTGATTTATATGATGTTAAGTTGTGGACCTTCGTTATGTTCGTCATCTGAAATTTCCTTAATGTCCGGTATATCTATCTCTGCATTTTCAAACTCGATGACAACATCGTCGAGGAATGTTTCGGTATCTTTGCCTCCATATTTTTGCAGTTTTTCGCCGGCTTTAATTGCTACATCAGCAAACTTCTTGGCTATGTTTACATGATCCCTATCATCGTGGGCCATATTCTCTTTGGATTTATAATAACTTAAATGCATTAGATCCTGTAGGATTGCCGGGTAATCCATCTTTGGGGCGAGACCGAACTTATACCTTATGTAATTAAGGGGTTGATCTAGTAAATCCCTTGCTTTAGGGATGCTCTTGAAATACTCTTTCCATCCTTTTAAAGAGGTTCTTTCAGGATTAAAAAAATAATAGAGCATTAATTCAATGGATTTTTTGGAATACTCAAAACCCAACTTTCTCATTGATTCGTGTACAAACTTATCCCCTTTAATAGTTAATATGACAGGAATTAGCCTGGCATTTCTATCCTCTAATAAGAGAAAAGTATCTTTGAAATCTCTGGGTTTTTTATGTAATTTGTATCTCCAGATTTCTTTTATTCCAAATTTTCGAGCGTACTTTATGATGTATTTTTCATCAACCTGTTTACCTTCGGAATAATCTTTAAAAATTTCGGGTAACATCATACTTTTTCTTAAACCTTCAATTCTATCTTTTGATACCTCAAATCCTAAAGATTTCATCTTTTCTATTATTTTTTTATTTGATAGATTTAATGTGATTAAATATTTAAGATAGTAATTGTAAGGCATTTTTATTCACCTCTATACCTGATATCCCTCTAGAGATTCTATTAAGTTTTGAAGAGCCTTCATAGCTTCTGAGACAGCTTCTTGGGATACCCCCACTTTGCCTATTCTTGAATATAGTAATAGTTCAGCTAACTTTTCTACGGTTTTTTTCATCTGAGGAAGTGCATCAAATACCTTAGAAAGATTTTTCTTATTAATGAAATTCAAAGATAATATTTTATCAATAGTTTCTGGATCATCAATAGATGCTGCTATTTTAACTAAATCAAAATCTTTTTTGACTTTTAATACATCATCTAAGATACCTTCCAAGATTTTTTCTCTTGATGCCTTCTTCTCCATTTCTTTCTTATAGTACATTGTTGTTTTTTTCCGCATAGCTTCTTTAATGAAGTCATTTACTTTATCCGGGTTGAAACCTTCATCGATTAAGTCCAATTTAATTTCATTTGGTGAAGCTATCTTTTTAAGTGATGCACACTTAATTTTCATTTCGTTACTATTTTTGAAATATTCACCTTCTAAAATGTGAGCCTTTTTCTTTAAACCTTTTCTGAACTTATCTATTTCCTGAACTAAATCAATACGTTCTCTATCTTCCATCAACATAGCTGCATCACCAGGTATGATAACTGCGTTATACTTATTAGTTTCAGAGAAGTCTGGTTTGATTACATTCTTAGCAGGTAGTATCTTGTGGTAGCTGCCGAATGTAGTCATCACGGTATAAATAGTACCTATACCTTCCATCTCCTCATAATCAATAATTCTGGCTGGCTGTGTGGCTACAAAATCATTGTGTCTTCTATCTCTCCACATAAATGAAATAGTAGAATCTCTAGTCGGCATCTGAACAACATTTTTGATTTTTATATCTTTTAGACTTGCTTTATTACTTGCAGGTAGGCCAATTATTTTATCCTCATAAGAAATGATATTTCTATCGTCATCAATTAAAAGACTACCATTACCTAATTTACCAGTTTGTAAAGAATAAAGTTTGGGGATTGCGTATCCTTTAACTTCATTACCGTGCTTATCTTGAGTAATCACAGCCCTAGCTCTATCAAACCTTTCTATATTGATATTTTCAACATCTTCACCACGAACAGCTTCGGCGGTTTCGCTATTACCTAACACTTGTTCATTACCTTTATCCACTTCTTTTAATTTTCTTTTGACGACATCTTCACTAATGTCGGCTTTTTTAAGTAAAGTCATTGTGTCATAAAAGCCCGCTGTTTTAGTTTTCATTTTACCGTTTTCTTTCCAGAAAGTTTTATAACCTAACTTGTCATCTGGCTCAATTACGAAGGCGTTCTTTTCTTTTTCGTCAAAGTAGTCGCCTATTTCTTTTGGTTCTTTGCTTAAAATGTCTTTGGCAATCTTTACAAAAGGTTCGTTATGATTACCCAACGCCATAATATTTTTATCTCTAATTCTAGCAAAAAAATCAGCTTGATCATCTTCTGTTAAATCAAGTGATGCATAAACATATTTACCCATACGGGGTGGAAAGATATCATTAATTGGAGAACGATTGTGTTTTTTCTTATCAACTGCTTCTTCGGCCATTCCTGTATCAAAAAATGCTTGAGTGACAGTATATTCTGTTAATGGTTTTATTTTGGATTCATCATCACTAAAAAATACATCAAAAGGTTCTAATTTGTAGTCTTTAATAATAACCGGCACCGATATTTCCTTATCACCATTAATCAATACAATGGTTCCTAAAGCGTAACCTTTTTCACCATCAAAATCATTCTTCCACCTAATGTAGAAGTTATCAACATCAAGCCATTCTCTGTTACTATGTAATTGCTTAATTATTTCTTTGTTCCATTCTGAAACGTTGTTTGGTAATTTTAAATGTGCCTCTTTTTCCATTTCTTCAGCAACTATAATACCTAATTCTTCGGCTGAAAATGGTTCGTTGCTGTGGACACTTATACCATCTTCGCCGTCGTTGCTTACTATTTTTCCATATTTCTTTTTTAAATAGTCGAACATTTTATTTTCCTCCTTTTATTGTGCTTTTGAATTTGAAGCTCCTCCAGTAATTGTACCAGTGTAAGTTCCGGCAGAACTGCCTCCTGTGACAGCTACTTGAACAGGATCACCTTTTCTTGCTATTGGTTGTCCACCGGTGCCACCAACATTAGTTTGTCCTATCAGATTGATTATGTCAGCATTGACTTCCGCCGTAGAAGTTGTTACTTCGGTGTTACCTGTGACATTAGCAATTAAATCACCATCGACACTTAATTGAGCATTATTGTCAGCTGTTATATTTATATCACCAGTAGAACCGTTCATTCTAATAAAAATTTTACTGCCAGCACCTAATGATAAGTCCATTTGGCCATTTGTATCTATTGTTTTATTTAAAACTTGTTCACCGCTTAAGTTCTTAATGGTTTCTTTTATATTACCATCAGCATCAATTTCATAAATATAACAATCATTTTGGCCGGGTTCATTCCAGACTGTTTTTTTGAAGTACCCATCTGCTCTTTGAATATATTCTGATTTTTTTTGCTCGCTACTATCTCCTGTATAGGAGGTTGTAGTCTTTGTACCATCAGCCGACAGATCTTCTTCAAATAATAGATACGAAGTACCTGAACTTGAATTATATTTTTTTATGTTCTTATCAAAGTTTTCAGTTATGGTAACTTCACTAACAACATTACCTTCAGTATCATTTATAATATGGTGCTTATATCCATCTACTTTTTCCTCAAGTTGTTGCCTTATAACTTCACTTCTTCCTTCTTGTTTAATATCGACAACTTCTAAAGTTTTAAAATATTGATTATCCCCTAAAGTCCCTTGACTACCAATATTACCTCTAATAATTTGAGGATTGTTTCTATAAAGGGGTTTGTTTCTAATTTCGAAATTGATATTTGTTGTTTCTTCTTTTTTATTTACTTTTTGGTGAATGTGTCCTGCATCAGTGTTTATTTCCATATTTTCGAAAATAGCCCTTAAAAGATTATCATAACCATAACTATCTTTTTTATTGCCACTTTCAGGAAAAATTGTAAATTGAGATTGGTCTGATGCTTTTATAGTAATCGAGCCATCGGTACGGCCGATGATTTTATTACCGAACACAGTCTTGGCTACAAAATCCCCTTGATTTATTTTCTCTCTTCCCTCAGAATAGCTGCCATCTTCACCTAAAGGATTAAAAAATCCTAAAGCAAATCTTTTAGCTCCAAGGAAAGAATTTTTAATTTTAATTATTAAAGCATAAGAATCTCTCTCCGGCATCATATAAATCCCTTGGCCAGAACTACCAGGTTTTGAATAAAGGCTCAAAAATGGAACATCTTTATATTGGTTACCTTCTATTCCTATTAAATCTACTGTATATTTTTTTGCGTTAGAAAAAGTTACCCTTGCAATATCTACTTCAAAATTATTTTTCATAATTTCTACCTCCACATTAATTATATAACAAATAGTCAAGGTAGAGCAAATCTTATAATATCCAAAACACCTCCACTTTGGTCGACTTCGTTGTTATGTCAGTTATTATAATATATCAAGGTTGATCTCTTGATCTCTCCAAATAGAGGTCCTAACTAGGTCCCCCAGGTCATTATCCCCGTCATAACAGTAATCTTTAAGATAAAATGGATCTCTAGGGATCTCTCCCTTGAAATATATATAAATAATTAAATGTGTGTGCGTACAAACAGGTATAATAGACTAAATTACCTTACACTATATTATATATAATGTTACTATTTATATATATATACACTAGGTCATAGATGATTTTATAAATGTGTG
>Ga0163223_100053_pt1 | contig 47653 bp, 94 predicted proteins | sample MSEWel2016_02_17_2_FD_113147 | JGI IMG/M metagenome (GOLD analysis project Ga0163223, IMG submission 113147) | Subsurface microbial communities from deep shales in West Virginia, USA - MSEEL Well Study Marcellus 5H_2016_02_17 ...
AATAAATGCTTATATTTGCATTATTATATTTGGTAAAGCCTCTTTCTAATAAGATTAGAAACGTAACCAAACTTTAAAATTAATAAAAAAGATATGATTAAACTTAATAAAAATATTAATCTCATAAATACAGAAGCGAAAGCTTTTGATTCGTCATTTTATTATGATGAAGAGGAAAAGTTATATCATGTCGGGAAATATTAAATAAATTATAATGTGTATTATAAAACCCGACAATCAGAATACGATAGTCGGGTTTTTTTGTTCTTTGAAATTGTTGGAAAATATATGCTGCGTTATACAAGTGGACAAAGTACTCAGACCTTCACTCTGATGTCTATTATGACTTCGAGGGGTTCGAATCCCCCACGCAGTACAATATAAATGGTTATGTGTGCTCGACTGGCGTGCGGGATATGGACTGTCACTCCATAAAAACGAGGGTTCGAATCCCTCCATAACCGCTTAAAAAAATATTAATCATGGAACAAAACGTTAATAGAATTACTGAATTGGTTAGAGAAAATGATTCATTAAAATTAAAAATTTTTAATTTAAAAAATGAAAAGAAATATTCTAAGGAAAATGAATTAAAAGAATTTATTGGAGAATTATATAATAGTGTTATTGAAGAATTAAATAAAAAAGATTCCAGATATGATGCAGATGAATACAATAAATTAACTAAAGAAGATATATTGGGTAATCTAAAACAATATATCGAAGAATTTAAAAGAGAATATCGACTTTAAAGACAATAATTCAAAATATCGGTTTATTGGTCGATAAAAAATGCCTAAGTGGTTGAATGCAGACACAATGCTCTTAGAAAGCATGGCTGAAAGGCGTACAGGTTCGAGTCCTGTCTTTAAAAAGTTTTCAATAAAAGATAGAAAAAAATATATTTTTATTTATTCTTTTTATTTATTTCACTATTTATATTTAAAGTCTTAAATAGACATTTTATGTTGAAAGCTATTAAAATAAGATTATACCCTAATAATGGTCAAGAGATTTATATGAATAAACTTCTTGGTTCTTATAGATTTGTATATAATCAATCTCTTAATTTTGCAATTCAACAATATAAAGAAGATAAAAAATCTGTAAATATTAAGATATTAGGTAATTTTTTATTTCAAAATCTTTTAAAAAATGAAGAACTTCACTTTCTTAATGAACACAATACTAAAGTATTAAATCAAACACTAATAAATCTATTAGATTCATATAAAAGATTTTTTATTAATGGAAATGGATTTCCTAAATTTAAATCGAAAAATAATAATCAACAATCTTGCAGGTTCCCTGCCCAAGCAATTAGTAAAAATAATGATTATGAATCAGGAAGATTAACATTAACTAAACAATTAAAGAATCTAAAATTTAGATGTTCAAAACAATATAAAAAACAATTAAATGAATCAATAGTTAAATCAGCAACGTTAACTAAAACTAAATCTAATAAATATTATCTATCTATATTAGTAGAAACTGAATTAAATAAACAATTACCAGAATCTAATAATATTATTGGTATTGATTTAGGAATTAAAGATTTTATTATCACTTCCGAAGGTGAAACCTTCGACAATATTAAAATCAAACGAAACAATCAAAAGAAGATTGCTAAATTACATAGAAAATTAAGTAGAAAGAAAAAAGGAAGTAATAATAGAAACAAGGCAAAAATTAAATTAGCAAAATATTATGAAAAACTAAACAATAAGAAAGAATATTATTTACATAAAATTAGCAATAAATTACTAAACGAAAACCAAGTTATAGTAATGGAGTCTTTAAGTGTAAGTAATATGGTTAAGAATCATAAATTAGCTAAATCTTTACAAGAACTTAGTTTATATAGATTTAAGGAAATCTTAAGATATAAATCTAGTTGGTATGGAAGAGATTTAGTAGAAATAGATAGATGGTTTCCTTCAAGTAAATTATGTAATAACTGTGGATATAAGAATAATGGTTTGACTTTAAAGGATAGGACATGGATATGTCCAGAATGTAGTAAAAGTCATGATCGAGATATTAATGCAGCAATAAACATAAAGAAAGAGGGAATAAAGATATTAACAAATAAAGTACCTGATAGTATCGGGGAATTAACGCTTCAGGAGAGTAGTCTGTTAGGATCTCGAAGAATGAAGAAGAATAATTTTCTATAATTATTCATACTCTTAGGTACAAAAATATATGGGGGCGCATGTACCAAGGCTGGCGAGAAATCCTTGCAAGATTTCTGTGGATCGATTCGATTTCGACCGTCTCCACTATAAACATCTATAATTCAAATAGTCATCAAATATTAAATTATTTTTTTTATTAGGGAGTGTTGAGCAACAGATTGGCTCACCTGACTGTAAATCAGGCTTCTACGGAACATGTAGGTTTGAATCCTACCACTCCCACATTTTTGTGCTTGTAGTTTAATTGGTAAAACCCCATACTTTTAATATGTGAGAGTACAGGTTCGAATCCTGTCGGGCACACTTTTTTGAAACAGTAACTCAGTTGGTAGAGTGTTAGATTGAAGATCTGATTGTCGTAGGTTCGATCCCTACCTGTTTCACTTTTTAACAATAATTAACATTATAAAATTTGTGTATTATAAAATATTTATTTATATTTGCATTATATCTAAAAGGGTATAATATTAGAAATAAACAACAAAATATACCCAATAACATATAAAATTATGAATCATGTTAATATTGAGTAAATTTAAAGATTATTATGATGGTGTTGTGGGAAGTATGGGTGTTGATAAGACTATTGTATATGATCGACAACAAAAAATAATTGAGAGAAGAGATAAGGATTTTCCTGAGAGGTTAAAATACAAACCATTTAAAGAAAGGATGAAATCAAATAATGTTTTTCAACATATATCAGATTTCTCACATAATATGTATTATGGCTTTAGAAGGAATGATGATTATGTTGAGGTAAATCCTTTTTTAATTGGTTTTTGTGGAAAATATTATTTGGGTTGGAAAAAAACAACACCCTCAGATATAAATATCACATATAATTTTGATGATGTTAAGGAATATGTTAATGATAAATATAATACAGTTTTTAATTCTGTAAATATTCATGACCTCATTAGAGATATTGAAAACATGGATGATATGAGTTTTTTTAGAGATTATAACACACCAACATTTGTTGTTGACTATAGTCTTGGTAGAAAAAAAGACGATGAGTTTATAATCAATCCAATTTTAAAAAAATATGATTTTTATAAAATATTTGATGCTTTTACAGCATTTCAAGAAATTCAAATGTTTATTAGTGGTGTGTTAGGATCAAATGAGAACAATATTATTGAAATAGATGATAAACATAAAATTCAACAACATGGATTTGATTATAAATGGAGTTTTAGAAAAAAATCTAATAAAAAGAAAAAATAGTTATTGACTGGAGAGTAGCAGACAATGGTGTCTAAGCGGACTTGAAATCCGTGCCATCTTTCGGGATGAGGGTTCGATTCCTTTACTCTCCGCAAAATACAAAATAATGAGAAAATACGAAGCAATAAATTTAGCTAGATATCATAAATTCACAAAGAAAGAACTTTATAATATTTTAAAGGATGCTTTAGAAAATGAACCGGATGAATATTGGGATAAACCAAATAGAATAAATAAATTGTTTAATAATGGTTATTATTTCAACCAATGTAGAAAATGGTTACAATATGAAAAGGGTGTTAATGATAATGATATCCCTGCTGAGATAGTAGTTGTTAGAATATTGGAAATTTTCGGTAAATACAGTAAAGTTCAATTACCAAAAAAAGAAAAACCTGAAATAAAAACAACTGTATTTGAAAAACCAAAATTAGATTAGATATGATTTATATTTTAAAATGGGTTATATATATCCCAAGATTCGTGTTTGTATTATTTTTTCATTTATTGTTTTATATTATAAATGTTGTTTTATTTTTTGAGATTCCTTCTTGGAATGAATACAAAAGAGAATCTTATGAAGCTAATAACTTTATACCTGAATATTTACCTAATTATGATTATGAGGTAATTAAAGAAGAAAAATTTTTAGAAACAATAAAAAGGTGGTTAAAAAACAAATATTATTAATTTTAAATTTTAAAATATGACAATTCAAGAACAAGTAAAAAAAGACATGATTAATGCAATGAAAAATAAAGAGACTGACAAGGTTTCTTTACTTAAAGTCCTTATGGGTGAGTTTAGTCGTGTCGGTAAAGAGTTAACAGATGAGCAAGCGATCAAACAAATTAGATCTATGTTTGAAAATGCTAAACAAATGAATAATCAATTTGAAGTTGATATTTTAAATAAATATTTACCTCAAATGTTGGATGAAGAAGAAACAAGAAAGATTGTTCTTGGTATCATAGAAACTCAAAATTGCTCTTCTATGAAAGATATGGGTAAAGTGATGGGTGGACTAAAAAAACACTCTAAATCGACTCAAATTGATAATAAATTGGCTAGCAATATTGTTAAAGATATATTGAAATAAAATACTATTTATGCTTGCAGGATTAAAATATTTGTTTTATATTTGCAAGCATAAATAACGCAGAATGTAGCTTAATTGGTTTAAAGCATCTGATTTCCAATCAGAGGAAGCGGTTCAAGTCCGACATTCTGCTCAAAAATATTTGCTTCGATGGCTCAACGATAGAGCAACTGGCTGTTAACCAGTAGGTTATAGGTTTGAATCCTATTCGAAGCGCAAAATTGATTGGGTGTGCAGTGAAAGCAAATAATAGCGCAATTGTATGTGAGGTGGGTTCAACTCCTGTTTTAATAAAATCCGTTTGGTGGATGCCAAGTATCTGATAACACATCATAACCCTCTGCCGATGCATCGTAAAAGTTTAATAAAGCAGTACATAGTTGGATGTAACGGGTTTCCAACCAATCAATTTAATGCCGACATAGCTTTAATTGGTAGAGCATCTGATTTGTAATCAGAGGGTTGGGGGTTCGACTCCCTCTGTCGGCTCAAATATTGCGGAGTAGCTGGAGGGGTTCCAGTCCAGTCTCATAAGCTGGGGTACGTGGGTTCAAATCCCACCTCCGCTACCATAAGTCCCTGTAGTTTAACGAATAGAATCAGAGGTTTCTACCCTCTAGGTATAGGTTTGATTCCTATCGGGGACACTAATTAAAAATCTAACAATTATGAAAAGGATAAAAGAAAGGGCATGTGTTTTTTAGGTAATTAAAACTTAAAAAACATGGTAAAAAAAAGTAAAAAGATTGTAGAAACAACCACTAATCGTAAAGTATTTAATCGTGCTTATAAAGAATATGTTAGTGGTAAGAATGGTGATTGTCCACGTTGTAGATATCATAAATGTGAAAATTATGAGGGTAAGTATTATGGTGGGTATTCTGATTATAACAGAATTACATATCCAAGTTGGAAATTAGTTTCCAAAAATCGTAAACAATGGATGAAAAAACCTATGAATATTGAAGCAGATTATAATAATTATAGAAATGAAAAATATGTCCGATTTAAATTCAAAAGGGGTAAAAATTTCTAATCAAGTAAGATTTTGTATTGATAATGATATTTATATTGGTGAAGTTGTACAAATCAATGATGATAATGTAGATATTATAACTTATATGGGTATGATTAAAGGTATTCCAATTAATATTCTAAATGAAGTGAATTAAATGGGATATAGGAAATTCAACAAGGATGCATATGATGCATTTGATATGAGTAGTAAATTACAACTGGTCAAGATTATTGAAAAGAATAGTCCTTATAAATTAAATGATGATTTAGATATAGAACGATATAAGGATGGGGATGTTGAATTCATATTTAATAATAAGAAAGTTCTTTTTGAAAATGAAGTAAGAAGGAATTTTGATGATATTGTCAGTATTTACAAAACAATCCATATCCCAATTAGGAAAAAAGATACTCCTGCTAATTTTTATATTGTTTGGAAAGAAGATTTATGTCAATTTATTTTGATAGACCGGAAGACAATTCAAAAGTATAAAAATAAACCAATAAGGGTAAAATGTAATAATGAAATGAATTATGATGAAGAGTATGTTGAGGAATTTGTTGATATACCTAAATCAGAAACCCAATGGTATTTAGTTGGTAAAGAATTTAAATTAAAAAAGTTAGAATATTAACAAAATTTAACATTAAATTACTTGGTTATTAAAAATAATACCTTTATATTTGCAGTATTGAAATTATAAATATATTAATTGTTTAATCTTAAAAATTAGAAAGATGTTCGACAGCAAAAGAGAAACTTTGTTTACAAAAGACGATGTTAAAAACAACAAAACATCTGTGAAAAATGGATTCCTTAATCAAGGAATGAAAGAATCGTCTATGACGACTGAATTTGGTAATGGTGCAGTAAAATACACTACCACCAATGATGATTTTGTAGATCAATTTGGTTTGATTTCAAATTATCGTAATCCAAGGGAATTTTCAGAAATTTCTAAAGATATGAGTATTCTTTGGGGTGTAAATCCTAAAGATGCTATTAAATTGGCTTTTTATATTCGTATGATTAGTCGAAAAACTCAAATTTTTGATGGTACTACAACTGAAAAGGTTCAAATCGGTCAAGGTTTGAAGCATGAAGGTATTATGAGAATGATTTGGCTTGCTGTTAATCATCCTGACGAATTTTGGAATAATGCATATTTATATGTTGCCATTTCAAGTTGGAAAGATATTATTCAAATGTTGTCATACGACTTGCAATATAATGGTTGGGATGAAAGGAAATTGGATTGGAACAAAATGGGTAAATTAATCCTTAGTGGATTGGAAAACCCTAATACAACCAATCTTGTTAGAAAATATCTTCCAACTATTAAATCAAATAGTAAATGTAAGACTTTGGAAGCACAAGCTGATAATATTATTGGTAAATGGTTTGCAAACATTCTATTTAAAGGTGAAAATGATTCATATGCAAAATATAGGAAAGTTAAATCATCTGGTACTGCACACGAATGGCAAAAATTGATTAGTCAGGGTAAAATGCTTGATATTAATTTTGATACTGTTCATGGTCGTGCATTATCACTAATGGTTAGTAGTAAATTCATTAATAATAATGGTCTGGGTGCTAAGTTTGATGAATGGCTTGATAAACAACCAATAATGAAATTTACTGGATATGTTTATGAATTGTTTAAACCATTGATGAATAATTTCAATGTTGATCTTAGGAATAAGAAAGTAATCAATAAGCAATTCAAAATGCTTGTTGATCAAGTCAAGGAACAAACAGATGTAAACAGTTCATTTATTGCTGTTCTTGATACTAGTGCTAGTATGGGTGGTTCTGTTAGCGGTTTAAACATATCTGCTATGCATGTAGCTAAATCAATTGGTATTTATTTTAGTGAACTGTTGGAAGGAACATTCAAAAATCATTGGATTGAATTTCATAGTGAAGCTAAAATGAGACAATGGAAAGGTGAAACACCAGTAGATAAATATATTAATGATAATAGTAGTTATGTCGGTAGTACTAACTTCTTAGATGTTGCCAGAGTATTTATAGATATTAAAAATAAAGGTGTTTCAGAAGATGAATTTCCTACTGGTATTGTTTGTATTAGTGATGGGAATTTTAATCAAGCGAATGATTATGGATACATGAGTCGTAAGAATGGTAGTCATGAAACAAATACTAAGCATTTTAAAGAAATGTTGTTGAGTGCTGGATTTACGCAAGAATTTGTGGATAATTTTAAAATTGTTCTGTGGGATATTCCAAATAATTTCTATGGTGGTGAAATTGAATCAAAATTTGAAGACTTTGCTGATGCGCCAAATCTTTATTATATGAGTGGTTTTGACCCAAGTGCTTTGAGTTTCCTGCTTGGTTCTGTCGACCAAAAAGACAAACCAACACCTAAGAATGCAAGAGAGTTGTTTGAAGCAGCAATGGATCAAGAGATTTTGAATTTTATTAATATTTAAAAAATAAAAATATGAAAAAAGAAGTTTTAATTGAAAAATTGAATGAATTGCCGGATAATTGTGATGTCTATTTGTTCGATTATCAGAAAAAGGAAAATAATGCTGGATTAATTAATGCTTATAGTGTTGAAGAAATTGATTCAGACGAAGGGAATTTTGGTATTATTTCTTTTGAATAAATTTGAAGAATAAAATAATATATTTATCTTTAACCACCTATTTATATGAATAGGTGGTTTTTTTTACATTAAATTTATTGTTATGAAAAATATATTAAAAATAATTAAAGAAGAGGTTGCTACATATTTCAACGAAGATGTGGGTGATGAATATTTAAAAAGGAAATATCATATGAAAGGTGAATTTGATGATTTTGAGAATAAATATATTAGTCATCAACAAAATGATGATAAAGTTATATATCGAGAAGGTGATTGGAAGTTAATAAAAAATCCAGAATCATTGAAAGATATGGGTCGTAGTGCTAGAGGAATAATTATGAGTAATGGTGATCTATATTTAGAATCTTTTAGCGGTAAAAAAATTCATAATGACTTGTTGAAAATATTATATAATAAGGGTATATTATCTTATTTACCAAAGAAAAATTGGGGTAGGAAATCACCAAATGAAACAGGATTTTTAACTGTTCAAAGATATAAAACTTCACCATACATTGCTATTGGAGAAAGTAATAGACGTATATATGATGAGGAAGAATATCAAGAACATATTGATGAGTATGAATCTTTTTTAAATAAAGCAAAGCAAAAGAATCCAAATATTAGATTTGAAAATAAATTAGTTGGTACTAAATCACCTTTAAAAACAAAGGGTGGTAATATGATGAATGAATCTTATTTATAAAATTAAACTATTTATTTTAAATACCATGACTAATGAAAATATTTAATTTAATTGTGGAAGAGTTTGATAATTATATTGAAGAAGATTATCCTGCATCTTTTGATATGGAAGAATTTAAATCTTTAAAATCTTTTAATAAACGAATAAAATACTGTGAAGAACATTTATCAAGAATCAGTTCTGGTAGTGGTCGAATAGTATATAAAATCGATGATGAAAAAGCCTTAAAATTAGCAAAAAATAAAAAAGGTGTAGCACAAAATGATGTCGAAGTTGATTATAGTCAAGATAATTATATAAATCATTTATTTGCTGAGACATATGAATTTCATCCAGATTTTTTATGGTTAGAAATGGAATATTGTAAAAAATTGAATTTTAGAAGATTTAAAGAATTAACAGGGGTTGATTTTAGAGCATATTCTAATATGATTTTATATGAAAAAGAACGTATTACCAGTAGAAGTAGTAGATTAAAAATTCCTCAACCTGAAAATTATGATGAATTGATTGAGAATGAATTTATATTCGATGTTGTGGATTATATGGCTAGTTATGATATTCCTGCAGGTGATTTGACAAGAATGTCAACTTATGGTGAAAATTCAGATAGTGAAGTTGTTATAATTGATTATGGATTAACACAAGAAGTTTATGATGATTATTATTCTTAATTTTGATATATATGAAAAAAATAAAAAATATTATTCTTGAAGAATATAATAAAATTATTAACGAGACATTATCACCTAAACAGTTTGCATTGAAGTTATCTGATAAAGTTGGTGTATTGGATGCTGGTTTTGGTGAAAAAGCTTATAACTATAAAAATAAAAATGGTGTTGAGGTTACCATTACAGATGATTATGGTGATTTTGAAATTCGTGGAAATCAAGTTCAAGCAGATATTCATATAGATTATATTGGTGTTGATAAAAATAGAGGTGAGGGTTTTGCTTCACAAGAATTGAATAAAATTATTAATCTTGCTGATTCTTTAAATTTATCATTATCTGTTGTAGTCGATCCAGAAAAAGCAACAACAAATATAACAGGAGAAAAATCAAACACCATCGGTTTAGATGGTAGTAAAATACAGTCATGGCTATCAAAAAGAGGTTTTATATTTGATGGTAAATTTGGTTATAGACCAAGTAATGAGGAAGATAAATCGAAATATATATTAAAGACTATAAGAGTTAATCCTAAAGATGTTGATCCAAATAAAATAGATGAATATTCTTGTCCAGAAGATTTCTTTGATTCAGTTAAATATAATAATTTGGGAGATGGATATTATTCTGATGGTGATGAAAATATTTATTTAATAAAGAATAGTGATTTATATTTTGTAGAAAATCTAAAATTGTATTATGATTATAAGAATTTTAAATATGAACTTGTGAAAAGATGAAAAAAATAAAAAATATTATTCTTGAAGAATATAATAAATGCATTTTAACTAATGAAGAACAGAATATTATTGATGATATTCTATCAATAAATGAAAATTATGGAACTATATTAGATAAAATAAAAAAGTATGGTAAAAGAGGTTTGTTAACGTTGGGAATTTTATTAACTGTTGCAGGATCAGTAGAAGCTAAAGGTGGGGAAGGAATAGATGTCCTTAAAACTGGAGTTGAATATGTTGATGATGATGAGAAGACTAAATTTTATTCATTTTTAGTTGGTGTTATTACTGACCAAGTTAAAGATGCAATGAAAAGTGGTAATATTGAAGATGCTGCAGCATTAAAAGAACTCAGAGATTATTATGTTAAATTAAGAGATAAGCAACAACCAAATGAACTTAGTGATTCAGGTAAAGTTGCAGAAAAAGTAATAAAAAAACAGTTAGACTCTAAAACCTTTTCAAGAAGTATTTTTGATTATTATATAAAAAAAGGTAGAAATCTTAAACCTCTACCTTAACTTTACCAATTATTTTCATATTTTTAGCTAAAAACCATTTCCCTCCCTGATTCTTAGGTCTATCAAATTCCTCATAATCCTTTATTTTAACCATATACCATTCTCTATCCTTCATTGATAAATGTGGTGCTTCTGGCTTAGAAGTACAATGCCAATATGGTCTGTGTGCATAACCTTTTGTTGGGTGGTCTTCGCATTTCATCCATTCATTTAATGGTAACCTTTTTCTCCTATTAATAAATAGAGAACCTAAACTACCATCTTTTCTTATCTTAAATAATTTATAAACAATAATACTATTCTTCATTTTTTTTTAATTTAAATATTAATAGATGTGTTTCTTCTTTTATTAAAACAAATACTTAAACAAATATTTTTTCTAAGAAACCTTCTGGTAACATGGAAAGTATTTCATTTAATTTATCATCATCTGAATTTTGTGTCACCCAATAATAAATAAGACCTTTAACGGTAACATTAAAATCATCACAAATTAATTTCAATAAACCAAATAAATCTTCATGAGTAAATTTATCGAGAGATAATGGTTTGTTTTTCCTTGTATAATCATAAAAATAATCTTCAAAAGTATATTTTTTCTTTTTTAAATAAAAGGTTAATAAACCAGAATCATCTATATCAATATCAACATATGGTTCTTTGGATAAATTTAATTCATAATTCTCTGGAATGTATTTTTTTATTGATGTATCATTAATATCTTTAATGGTTTCACCTGTTGCTTCAGGGTATTTTTCCCAAAGCATACCATCTACTATTAATTTAATATATTCATCGAATGTTAAATCTTTTAATTTCTTCATAATCAAATATTTTTTAAAAAATTATTTGATTTTTTTATTGCCACACCTAAATCTATTAAAGATTCATAAGGTTTATCATCGTACATGAACCCCCAATACTTATCAAAAAGATTAAACATTGTTGTTCTTGCTTCATTACTATTTTTTGCAAAGATTTCCACGCAATAGTTTTTTAATTCGGGTGCATTAAACCCTCCAAATGTGAAATAATATTTGTTCATAGTTTAAATTTAAAATTATTAATCAATACCAATAAAAAGATCAAATAAATCACCAGATGAAATTGTATCATCATCTTTTACTTCATCATTATTATTAGGTTCAAAATCATTATCAATATCGTCTTCAATATTATTTATCTTGGCTCTTTCCTCTTCTTGAATAGAAGCAATAATTTTATATAGTTCACCATTACAAATATTAAAACCTTTCTTTAAGTATCTAACCATTCTACTAGTAGTAGATAAAGGGTATGTTATCTTATTAATCATTAATTGTCTCTTTGCAAGATCAATAAATGATGTATCTCCAAAATACACATCATCCTTATCAACAGCAAACATTGAAACAGTGAAATCAAAATTATTAATGGTTTCTTTTGGATCTTTAAAATATTTTTTAACCAAATCAAAAGTTTTCTTTTTATAAAGAACTTTCATACCATTATCAGACTCCCATTTAATCTCAGCATCTTTACCTCTAAAAAACTTTTCAGCTTTTTTATATTCATCTTCATTGGGGAAGAATATATCAATATCTGTTTTTACAGGAACACCCATAAAATAATCTCTTACAGAACCACCAGCGATCCAACAATTAATTTCTTCATTTATTAATTCTGTTAGGATCACTTCTTTAAATTTCTTTATACAATTATCTATTTGTATCATATTATTTATTGATTTTTTAGTTTTAAATCGTATTCTTTAGGAAGTCGAATTAATGGTTTATCACTTAAAACCTTTACAAGTTCTTGGAGAAGATCGCTTTGGTGTTGTGTTAAACCAATTTGAGTAATTCTTCCATCGGCAGTTTCTTGTATTAAACCGATTTTACCTATTTCTAAATTTTGAAAGTTTTCCATAAATTATAAATGTTCTATATTTAAACGATTTTCAATTATTTCAATATTTTTATAATCATTGTCCATAAGAATGTATTGTCTGTTAGTGTTTTCACAAGCAACACCAGTAGTTCCTGATCCTGCAACATTATCCAATACTATTTCACCTTCATTTGTGTAAGTTTTAATTAACCATTCAATACATTGTACAGACTTTTCAGTTCTATGTAACGCTTTGCTTGGATGAGGTTTCTGATAACTAATAATAGTTTTAGGATACTTTAATGTTTCTCCAGCTCTACTATCATCGCCCTTTCCATACTTACCATAGTTGTTATTTATTTCATCTTTATCTATATATGATTTACCTTTAGAATGTAATGGTTTACCTTTAACCATTTGAGGGTTATATGTTGGTTGTTTCTTATAAAAAATGCCAATTTGTTCATGAACCCTTAATGGTTTTCTTTTAGCATTTAAGAAATCGGAAACCAAGTGTTTATCCCAAACAATATCATATCTAAAATTAGATAAATTAGAATTAACCATTTCAGTGTAAAATTTACCTTGACCAAATAAAGCAATTACACCATTATCCTTTATAATTCTGTTATAATGAGTCCAAAGACCATCTTTTTTATGATAATTAAAAAATTTTAGAACAATATCACGAGGGTTACCCATTTTATATTGATATAATAAATATTCATCTAAAGTTACATTCTTAAATTTACCCGGACGATATTCAAATTCAAGATAATCCTCAAAAGGTATTTTCACATCTAATTTGTTTTGTGTTACAGCATAGGGTAAATCTGCACAAACCATATCAATAGATTTATCTGGTATATTATACATTAATTTAGTACAATCTCCATAATACAATTCTTTTCTCATATAAAGATATATTTTTTATTAGAGTACAAATATATAAATTTTTTAATATTCCAACAAATTAATTGCTTTTTTTTTATCTATTTTTTCACTATAATATCTTGGAATTTGTTTACTTTCACTAATTCTTATGGATATTCTTTCTATTAATAAATTTTGATCTTCCTTTGATGGAATGTAATTATTCATATATTTATTTGGAATAATTTTTAATCTATCCTCATCAAATTCGTAAAATTTATTGTATCTATTATAATATTCTTCTCGTAATAGTTGATGCCTATCTTTCAAATAATCACATTTATTATAAAAGAAAGTTACATGTCCACTACCCAATTTAAATTTGGGTGGGATATTTATTATTAATTTATTTTCCTTAATTTTTTTTATTACCGCAGTAAATATTCTGGGTAACTCTCTTAGTTCAGCAATTAAATGTTGATCTGTTAATTTGATTGGTTCAATCCCACAATTAATTCTTGTCATGTATTTTTATATGTTTTGTAATTAATAATAGTGCAAATATATCTTATTTTTTAGAAAAAACAAAAAAAGTTTGGTGTTTTGAATTATTTATTTTACATTTGTACTGTTATTAATAAACCAATTATAGATATGATAAATAAATGGAATAAACTTAGAATATTAATTCAATGGTTAGAGCAAGGTAGAGAACTGGAGATAGAAGACGTAAAATATGGAATATCTGAAGATGGAAATATACTTAGAATGTATTGTGAAGATATGGGTGTGGAATTACCAACACTTTCTCATATTTGGGCTTTGATAGAAAAAATACCAGATGATCAATTATTTGTGATGGGTGGTGAGAATGCTTTAACAAAAATAAATTTTGAATTAAATAATCATTAAATAAAACAATAAATTTATTAGTATATGAAACCAATTGAAAAACTTTTTATTGCTCCAATGTTTTAAAATATTTACCGAAAATAATTATGAAAAAAGAAGGAAAATTACAAACAGCAAAACAACAGGCATTAAATATTCCTATTGTTAGTAATCATAAATCTTTTTATGATAAAGATGGTTATGTTTTAAATGAAGATGGATTGGTAGCATCTAAGCAAATGAAAGAAGCTATTTCAAGAATATATTGTGAATGGATGGATAAGGGATTTAGTCCATATGAATGCAGGGAGATGTTATTGACACAAGTTTGGACAATAAGTACTTTTGAAAATGCAATACGTAGCTGTGAGTAAGAATGTAATTTGAAACACTAAACTTAACAATATGAAAAAGAATAATTTGAAGAACGAACAGCAATGTACTATACATGATGTCAGTATTAGTTCATTGGTTGAAAAATCTAGAATTGAAAATGCTGAAAATGGACGTAAAATGTATAGTAATATAAATAAAGCAACAAAGGACATTGAACCTTTTGAAAATAAAGCATTTTTAGAAATGGTTGGTGCTGTTATGTATGCTTTGAATTAATACTAACGTTTACAAATAAAAACAGTAACGGATATGAAAAACGAAATAATATTTATAGCAGAACAGCTTAATTGTGGAGATATAAGTGAAAAAGAAGCAATAAGAGAGTTATTGGTTTTATTTGGTGTTAGCAATATCTTACGTAGATTAAAAAATCATGCAGAAATATATAGCTATCCAAGTAAAAGTTTTAAACTAAAGCTGAAAAAATTCATAAGCGATTATTGCTAACGCTTTGTGTAAGATTTGAAGCGTAAACCACTACACTTGATTAAATGCGTAAAACGCCATATTGCGCTTTTAATCTTACAGTTTGTTATGGCGAATTAATTTAAAGACATGATAGATATTGAAAAATCAACAAAAGAAGAACTAATTAAGGAGTATGAATTAGTGACTGTTGATACTTGGAGTAAGTATAGTTGCGATTGTTTGGGGTTTTATATATCAGCCCTTCATCGCAAAATAGTAGAACTTGGTGGATGGCTTTAATTCACTATAACGAATGGTTGTATGTGTTCGGTTTTGCCACACACATACTCCGATTCAAAGCGATAAAGCCAATTAGCAAAACTGACATATACAACGTGTTAGCAGTAGTACAGATTTAAACCACAAATTGTTCAATCGAAGAACTGAACCTTTTTCTTTTTTTGTGTGGAGGGAAAAATAAAAATTGAATAATGAAACGAAATATAATTTATAACGAAGATTGTAAGATTACCTTGAAAAGACTTCAAGATAAATCTATTGATGGTATAATCACATCACCACCATATAACATCAATACAGAAAGAAGTGATTGCTATTACAACAATGGTTATTCTGAATTGGATGGTTTGAGTGAGAATGATTACCTTGAAGTTAGAACAAATGAATTTAAAGAATTTTCAAGAGTGATAAATGATACTGGCGTAATTTGCTACAACATATCTTATGCAAAAGAAAATCCAATTTTACCAACATTATTAGTTGCGAAAATTCATAATGAAACTGATTTAACTATTGCAGATATTATTTGTTGGAAGAAACCAAATGCAATACCTTTTCAGACTTCACCGACCAAATTAAGTAGAATAACTGAATTGATTTATGTTTTTGTAAAAAAAGAGCATTTACACACATTCAAAACCAACAAGGAAGTAAGTAAGGTAAATGAAAAAACAGGGCAGAAGTTTTACAAAAACTATGTGAATTACATTGAAGCACGAAATAATGATGGATACAAATCTCAATTAAAAGCATCATTTTCACAAGATTTGGTAAACCAACTTATAAACATTTACTTTCCAAAAGGTAGTTTGATTTATGAACCTTTTACTGGAATAGGAACTACGCAACTAAGTTGTATTGAAAATGATTGTGATTATATTGGTAGCGAATTAGTAAAAGACCACTATGAAATTGCTTTAAAAAGGGTGGAAGAAAAAAGAAAAGAAAAAGAGAACACGCCACAAACTTTATTCGATGAACCGAACTAAGCACTTGTGGCTAACGAAAATAATATGGGGTGATTGCCCTTAAAAATTAGTAGGAACTTAATAAAATATAATGACTTATGAATACAGATAAATCAACAACAGAGAACGGCAATTTGCCTATATTTAGTGTTAGGCAACGTTTATTGAATAGAATGAATGAGTTTATAAAACAATATGAAATAATGGGACTATACCCCAATGAATTATATACATTAATGAGTAGTTATGCACACATAAACAAATTAGAATATGATATGGAAACACATACTGATTTGTTAAATGTTGCTTAACGTGCTATTGTAAGAATAGTAGCCGATTTTGAGACACGAATTTTGAAATAATTACAAATGTTAAACAAAGTAAATAGCCCTAATAAACGCACTACAACGGCTATTACTTATATAAATTGTTGTAGTGCGTTTTTAGCGATGGCAAAATATAGAATAAAAGAGTATGATTACGGAACTCGTAAAAATTATGTAGTACAGCGAAGGTCAATTTTTGGTTTTTGGTACAATCCTGATAATATAGATGGATGCACAACAGGATGGTATGATAGTATGGAAGAAGCAAAAGAAGTTATAAACCAAAAATTGACACCAACTAAAACGAAGGTTGTGTGGGGTGGATAACGGTTTGGCTATGTGTAGTGCCGACCTTCAATAAATTACTACACTAATTTAAAAGACTAAAACAATGAGTGAAGAACAAAACTTAGAAAACAAAGACAAGGCATTACATATAGGTGGTGTTGTGCGTAGTATTTCGGTTTACTCTAATTGTGAAGATGAGCGATTAGATTATCGTAAAGATTATGTATTTCACCATTTTATATCTAAACGAAAAGCCTTGATTGAAGATGAAGAAAGCGGAAAGTTAATGGAAGTGCATTATGCTAACTTTAAATTCTCCTAATATTACGCACAACGGCTAAGTATATGAAGCGGTGGCGATTAATAGCTGTAAGATTGCCAACACGCTTAAACTAATTAAACAGCTAAAAGTGGTTAAAAAGACGTACAACGCCACTGATTTATATACAATGTTGTGCGCAGTACGGATTATGGAAATTAAATTTGAAACAGTACAAGAGTTTGTTAGTTGGTTGATTGAAAACCCCACAAAAGAAATTGCAGACGGTTACGGCAGAAAATGGAAATACAGAAACTTTAAATTCTACTTTAAGGATATTGGAACTAAAGATGAATACCAAGAGGGAATAAAGTGCCTTCACTTATACCAAACTCCTTTGTATGCGCTTTCGTAGTATTGCGCACAACGTGCTGGCGGTATGCACCTGTGCCGCATACAAAGAATGAATTTATCAATTTAAAAATAATTTAGATATGAAAACCGAACAGACAAATGCAAAAGACAAAAGGCATGGTGTATTACCGCATGTTAACGGTAGTATTCCGAAGCGGCATAATCATGACCATTTTTGGGTTGAAGATGGTGTTTTATTTGAAAGCTATAATACCATAAGAGGAATGAGGTATGATGCAATTAAAAATGTTCCGGGAATGCCTGACTTGGATATATGCGGGTGTGCTGCTATAAGCTACATAGCGAAGGAATATTACCGTTAACGGTGAGTATATGCGAAGTGCTGACGATAGGAAGCATTGCGTATATACATTGTTGTACACTGTATGGCGACTTAACAGAACGAAACTTATACCGAAGCACAGAACTTAGTATTTATTTTTTGTGCGGTGGCAAATATTAATTTGAAAAATTAAAACAATGAAATACTTAGGAAGCAAGAATAGAATTGCAAAACATATACTACCAATAATGCTTGAACATAAAACACCTGAAATGATTTGGGTAGAGCCTTTTGTTGGTGGTGCAAATATGATTGATAAAGTAGAAGGTAAGCGAATAGGTGCAGACTTGAATGAATACTTGATTGAAGCATTGATATTGATTAGGGATAACCCCGAAAAAATACCTGACTTAATAACAGAGGAAGATTACCAAAAACTAAAACAAGAAATGAGAGTTGATGGACTAACTGGATTTACTGGATTTGCAATGAGTTTTGGTGGTAAATTTTTTGGAGGATACAGAAGAGATGTAGCTGGAACAAAAGGGTGTATTGAAAATATGAAAACACAAACCCGAAGAAGTAAGCAAAACGCAATAAAGCAAAGTAAGAATTTAAAAGGCGTGAAGCTGATTAATTGTAGCTATGATGAATTACCTTTGAATAGTGATAATTGCTTGATTTATTGCGACCCACCATATGAAGGAACGACAAGCTACCGTGATGGATTTGACCACATTAAGTTTTGGAACTGGTGTAGGGAAATGAGCGACAGAGGACACGTTGTTTTTATTAGTGAATACAATGCTCCTACCGACTTTAAATGTGTATGGCAAAAAGAAGTAGCCACCACAATAAGCAAGCAACAAGGCAAGAAGGATATTGAAAAACTTTTTATTGCCCCATAAGGGCAAAAGAGGGAAGGAAAAATAAATACGGTATGATTAGCACTAACCTTGATACGAGAACGGAACTAAGCCATATTGTGTACAACGTTGATGCTGTATGAGGCGTTTTGCCCTACAAACAGCACTGCACTTGATTAGAATTATAAACTTACAAAACAGTAGAAACGATGAAAAAAGATAGCAAAATGACTTATGACAGCTTGTTAGCATTTCGTTGCGGTTATAGTCGCAGAGTGATTCTTTTTAGCAGATACGCTTTTAAAATAGCCCGTGATAAAAACGGTAGACGTTGCAATATAGGAGAATTGCATTGCTCAACAAGCTATACAGATGCACCAATAGCAAAAGTGATACTTAGCTTGTTTAATGGATGGTTGATTGTTATGAATAGGTGCAATGAGATTGATAAGGATGATTACGAAAGTGCTTTTAAAATCGATAATGCAATTCGTGATTATAACCTAAATGCAGAGGCTTTACCGCAGAATGTAGGGCTATTTTATGATAGATTAGTACTTGTTGACTACTGGCAGTAGCAATGAATGCTAACGGTTAGTATATGAGGCGTTGCCCTCACAAACTTTGATAAAATGAATAAAATTAATTATTTAGTATAAACTTAAAAAAGACCACAGAGGCAATGCCTTATATACATTGTTATGTGGCGTTATTTATATGAAAAATAAAGAGAAGTTAGTATTTACTGATGATTATAAAAAAGCGGACAAACTCGGATTGACTGAATTGAATAGATGGGAAGATGGAATCGACCACCATCCGATGAGTGAAAGATTAGTTAGGTTTATGGCAGACCATGACTTTAATGACTACAACGATAGTATGTGTATAAAGGTGGGGGGTGATGGTGATAATGGAGAGCAATTAATGTATTTAATGGATGCTTTTTTTGAAATGTTGGATAATACTTAATGCCACATAACGGATTATAAATGCACTATACATTTGTACATCCACATTAATCATCTATTAGTCAAATGATAACACAAAAACAAATATCTAATTTACACAAACTACCACTATCTGACATTAGTCTGATATTAGACGAATGTATAGAAGCTTTAGGGTTATGTGATATTAAAACATCTTGTGAAGCTTTAGGAGTACAAAGATCTAGAATTTATCAATTAATGGATGAGAACAATGTGAAAAATATTGGTATACATAAATTTTTAATGATTAATATTTTAAACGATGAAAAGAAAAATTAAAGAAATAATTCATAAAATAAATTTTGATGGTGAATATGCTGAAATAAGATTTTCTGATTTTCCTAAAGATATTAAAGAAGATGATATTATTAATATCGTTAGAGAAGAATCTTATAGTAGTGAAAATGATTCGTATGATGGTTATAGTGAATTATGGATTATTCGTGAAAGAGATGAAACTGATGAGGAATATCAAAAAAGACAGTTGGAAAGAGAAAATTATTTTAAAGAACGTAAGAAGAATAGATATGAAACATATTTAAAATTGAAGTCTGAATTTGAAGATAATCATAATTTGTTTGAAAAGAAATGATTTTAATTTGTATATTGTTTGTTAATTATGAAAATTAATCATATATTTGTATTATAAATATTTTTATTTAAATAAAAGAGAATTTAATACAAGAGAACATATTTCTTAAATTAAAAAATATAAATCATGAAATTAAAAAAACCAGAAAATCAAAATTATTCAGCAATAGTTGTTGAATTGAATCGTTTTGTAGATTTAGAAAACTGTGATAATGTGAAAGCTGCCATTATCATGGGTAATCAAGTGATAGTATCAAAAGATACACAAGAGGGTGAAATAGGTGTTTATTTTCCTGTTGAATCACAATTATCACATGAATTTGTATCAAATAACAATCTTTATAGACATTCAGATAATAATGTAGATATAAATAAAAGAGGTTATTTTGAAGATAATAGACGTGTTCGATGTGTAAAATTTAGAGGTAATAAATCTGAGGGTATGTATATTCCTTTAGAGTCTCTTAAATTTGTTTTGGGTGATAAAATAAAAGAACTCAAAGTTGGTGATGAGTTTGATGAGTTAGAGGGTGTAAATATTTGTAAAAAATATGTTATTAAAAAGAAAGAATCAAATCCAACATCAAAAAAGAATAAAGGTAAGAAAGCAAAAGAAAGTAAAATTATTGAAAATCAGTTTAGATTTCATGATGATACTGTTCAATTGTACAGGAATTTACACAAAGTAAATTTGGATGATTATATCTCTATATCTTATAAGATCCACGGAACATCCAGCATTAGTAGTAAAGTGTTATGCAAGAAGAAATTAAATATTGTTGAGAAAGCATTGAAAACTTTAGGAGTAAATATTGTTGATAAACAGTATGATAATCTTTATGCTTCAAGAAGAGTTATTAAAAATGAGGATTTAAACCCTCAAGCTGAACATTATTATGGTGAAGATATTTGGGGTCTTGCAAATGAAAGATTGAAAGATGTTCTTTTAGATGGAATGACTATCTATTATGAAATTGTTGGTTTTACACCAACAGGTACACCAATTCAAAAAGGATTTGATTATGGGTGTAGGGATGGTCATTTTGAAATTTATGTTTATAGAATCACTTTTACAAATCCATCTGGAAATGTTTTTGAGTTCTCTTTTAAACAAATGGAAGAATGGTGTAAATCCAGAGATATAAAAACTGTACCATTGTTGTTTTATGGAACAGTTAAAGATCTCTTCATAAAAAATCATAAAGAAATTCCAGAAGATGATCGTGATTGGAGAGATACATTCTTACAAATATTGAAAGACAATTATAATGAAAAGAATTGTTATATGTGTTTAAATCCTGTTCCAGAAGAAGGTTGTGTTGTTAGGATTGAAAAATTGGATTTTGAAGGATATAAATGCAAATCTGAAAGATTTTATAATTGGGAAACAAAGATGTTAGATAAAGGTGAATCTGATATTGAAAGTGAAAATTAAAAAATAAAGAAGAATTATTGTTTTTACGATAATTCTTCTTTATTTTTGTATAATAATAAATTAACTAAAATACATGGATGATATTTTTGAGAATATGTTTATGACTTCTGATAAGATTGTTGACTTATTAAGTAATAAGTTGATATCTCAATTAGAGGTCATAAACAATGTTAAATTTGAAGAATCAGAAATTAATAATGGTGTTGCATCCAGAATTAAACATACAAATGTTAAAGGTTTTGACATATATTATGAAGACGATGCACACGTTTATTATATTATTAAAGATGGTGTTCGATTACCATTAATCTCAGTAACAACATTAATTGGGTTATTCAATATACCATTTGATACATATAATCAAGCAATACGATGTGCAAACAAAACAGAATATGATTGTAATTGTTTAGATATTACCAATTGGGATTATATTACAATAGATGAAAGAACAAAGAGAATTTTAAAAGCATGGGATGAAAATAATCGTATAGCAACAGAATATGGTACTGCAGTTCACATGGCTTGCGAATATTTAGCGAACAATATAAACATGGATTTTGACGAAATACTTGATATTGTTGTTAGTAGATGTGGAGATGTTTTAAAAGATAGAAAATTAGTTTACAAATATCTTGTTAAATTTAAAAAATTTTTACAATATTATTTAGATCAAGGATTTGAAATTATTACAGAACCAGTTGTAGTTGATTTAATTTTAGGTTCAGCAGGGCAATCAGATTTAATTTTAATTCATCATGAAAAAAAAATAATTAAAACTTTAGATCATAAAACCAATGCTGAAAATCCTGTTGAAGAAAAAGCATATAATAAAATGAGAGGAATCTTTTCACATTTAGATTCTTATGCGTATACTCATTATTGTATTCAAATTCCATATTATTCTTTTATGCTTAAACAAATATATAAAGATTATACTGTTGATGAGATGACTCTACTGTGGTTTAACGAGGAAGATGAGGGTTATAAATTAATACCGATTGATATGGATTATTGGAATAAACAAATTCAAAACATGAGAGAATATTTTATTAAACATAATATTTCTAAACGAGTTTATGATAAAATAAAGGAGTATAATGAAAACTAAATTATTAAGAAAATTGAGAAAATTAAATTGGATTATTTATGTTCCATCTGAAACAGAATATAGAATAAAAGATAATCTAAGAGGTCGTGTTGTTTATATAAAAAATTACGATATGGCTATAAAAAATAGAAGAGAATTCATATTGGAAAATGCACACGCTAAATATGAAAAATATATGAAAATAAAAATAATTGAATAATTTATTATGGAAGAACAATTAATAACATTAGAGACAGCTAAAATAGCTAAAGAAAAAGGTTTTAAACTTAATCATGGATGTGATAGTTATTATGTAGTTTTAGAAGATAGTTATTTAGAAGACCACTATAAACATGAAGATGTCCTATTGTATTCTAAAGGTCAAATAAAACTTTCAAGTAAATCTTTATATAATACTATGTGTGAGAATGTAGGTGATGCACCAAGCCAATCAATACTTCAGAAATGGTTAAGAGATGAACATAATATTGATATAGAAATAAGTGTACATCTAAGAAATGGTGGTAGACGGTATAGATCAGATATCTTTATATATGGTTTTCACGATAAAGAGATGGAAGAACAAGAAACTTATGAAGATGCATTAGAAGAAGGTTTACAAGAAGCATTAAAACTTATAAAATAAAGAATATGAAAAGAATAACTCCAGATAATATACAAGAATTAAAAGAAAATGAAATATTTGTTTTCGGGTCAAATCTAAGTGGTATTCATGGTAAAGGTGCTGCAAGGTTAGCATGTGATAAATTTGGTGCTATTTGGGGTAAATCAGAGGGTTTACAGGGAGAATCATATGCTATTCCCACGAAAGATAAAACAGTCTTAAACACCCTTAAAATTGAATATATTATTGAGTATGTAGATAAATTTATTAACTTTGCAAAAGAAAACACAAATTTAATATTTTTAGTTACTGAAATTGGTTGTGGATATGCAGGATATAACCCTAAAGATATTGCACCGTTGTTTAAAGAGTGTGAGAATCTTGAAAATGTTTATTTACCTGAGAGTTTTTGGGAAATAATAAAAGAGAAGATTTAATTTAAAAATAATGGGAAAAGAATGTTTTACATGTGCAAATAAAATTTGTACAGAACTTTCACAAGATGAAAGAAAAGAATTAAAAGAACAATATAAAAAGGAAGGTAAAAGTGTTTTACGTGTTCCAGAAATGTTGTTTCATTGTGATATAACAAAAGAACAAATAAATCAAACAGATCCAGCTTGTGAACATTATCAATCAAATAAAGATATGGTTGATATTAGAAAAATGTTGAGCGATAAAGCAAAAGAATTACGTAAAGAATTAAATAAATAAGTATGAGAATTGAACATTGGAAACATGAAGATATTATGCCTGATGGTAAATGTTTATCTGGTGGTGCAGTAGAAGTAAAAGAAAATATTAAATTGTCAAAATCAATAAATGGTGGGTGTAGTATTGAAAATTGTAAATGTAGTGATGGTCATTGGATGTGCATTAATTATGGATATAATAAAGATAATATGAGTGTTTCTGGAATAACTATTTATTTTGATAACTATAAAGAAATGTGTAAACTTTTAAATTATAATTTCAACATATTAAATTAATTAGTGTAATGAGTAAAACATATACAAAAGGAAATATTATTGTTGAAGAAATCCAAATTGGTGATATTCATTATGAATTTTCATATGGACTTCATACTAAAGCCAAAGTATTAACTAAACCAGTTAGAGATGATAATGGTTTTTGGACTTGGAAGAGTGAGAATATTTTAACAAATGAGATTATTAAATATGGTGTAAATGAAAAATATTCTCATTACGGGCCAAATTTATATAATTACGAAGCTTATATAGGAACAAAACAGATATGAAAAATATTAGATTAGCACTAGAAAAATCCAAAGAATTGTTGGAATTTTACATTGATAATGATGATTATATAGATTACGATGATGATGATATGAATACAATCAAACATTATATTGATGCTTTGGATTGTGGATGTCAATGTGATTCATATAATGGTTTTGATTGTGGATGCGGTGAACGACTTTTTAATATGAAAGAAGCTTATAAAGATATTGATAAAATAAAGAAAGAATAAACAAGATGGGGGTAATTGGTAAAAGAAACAAAGATAAAAAACCGATAAAGAAAAAAAGAGAATATAACAATGATTCACACAAAGAATTGATTGAAATAGTAGCTAAATGGTTAAAGAAACACACCAACAATGCTCAAATACCAAATTGTCCGTATATTGCTAAGGATTTAATGACAAATACTGATAATGGTGAGATACCTGATGTTATTGGTTGGAATTACTGGACTAGTGTTTTAATTGAAGTTAAAGTTAGTAGACAAGATTTTCTTAAAGACCAGAATAAGAAATTTAGATATATGCCTGAATTAGGAATGGGTGAATTTAGATATTATTGTTGTCCAGAAGGATTAATCAAAGAAGAAGAACTACCGGAAGGATGGGGTTTATTATATTTAAATGATAAAAATAAAATAGATACCATTAAAATTGCAGATAGAAAAGAATCGAATTTAATGTGTGAAAGAACAATGCTATTGAGTTTAATTAGGAGAAATAAAATTGCTTTATGAATATGAAAGTAAAAGTATATTATGAAGATATGGGATCAACAATGGGTGGATGGGAAATTGTTAATATTTTTAAGTTGATGTGGTGGATATTTATTGGTAGCATAAGACCGAAGGACAAATCTGCAAGATATTACATAAGAAAAATTGAAACAATAGATGGTTTTAGAATTTAAAACGAACACTATGAAAATAAAAAATATTGAAGTAAATTTGGATGCTAATGGAATGGAAGTTTCTAATCATTACTATGTAATGAATTATTATCCTTTCATTGTTACATATAAATCTTGGTTTAAAACAAAAACAATGAATGTTTATCCAACACAGGTTTATGGATATCCTGTAGATTATGTTGCTTATTGTAATGAACTTGGCAAAGAATTACCTATAAGCATTTGTAAGCAATTAAATAATTATTCGGAAATGTTATATAATAATAAAGAATATAAAGTTAAAGAAAAAAAATAAAATTATGGATATTAGTAAAAATACAGTAATATTAGATCTCAATCGTTATAATGAATTAATGACATATGAGAAATTTGCATTAGAAGATATTGAAGAAAATGCTATCTATATTAATAGAGATTATGGTGGGATTACTAAATATAATATTTTAACCACTGATGAATGTTTAAAAGAAATCGGTGAGAAATATAATTTTGTTCTTGAAAATACAGTTTCGTTAACACTCTATAATGATTTAAGAGATAAGAATAAAATATTAGATGAAAGAAATGATGAATTATTACGTGAAGTTAATAAAATGGCTGAAGATTTTGAAATAATTGCAAAAGAATTAAGAACATTTAAAGCCATGTCAGTTAAAGAGTTTAAAGAGTATAAAAAAAACAAATAATATGCGAGTAGAATTTAATGTTTTAGAATTAGATGAATTAGCTTTAGGAATATTCATGGGTTATGGTAATGATAATTTCGGTGATTTTCATATTACAACAATAGGATTATTATTATTTGAAATAAATTTAGTTTTATATGTTAAAGGTTAAATGTTATGAATTTTTTAATACAAACAATAAATGGTGAAGTTAAATATGATTTTTCTTTCACATTATTACAATCGATTGAATATCAAAATTGGTTAACTCCTGATTCAATTTCTTATAAATTATCTGATGATTTCAATGAACCTAATTATATCCCTATTGGTAGTGTGGAATTTGTTTCATCTTATTTAGAAACTTTTTATGGTCGAAAACCAAAACCTAAAAACATACCATATGATTTGATGGACGAATATTTCACCGGAAGAAAAGTTTTAAACGGTACAAATATTAATTTAAGTAAAGGAAATAGAAAATTTGTTAAATCAAATGATACTATCAAATCGTTTACTGAATTAACAGATGAAGCCCCTGTTGGTAATTATCAAATATCAGATATTGTTAATTTTGAATCTGAATATCGATGTTTTGTATATAAAAATGAATTAGTGGGATTACAACATTATTTGGGTGATTTTACAATATTTCCAAACATATCTAAAATAAAGGATATGATATACCATTATAAAACTAATGCTCCAGTAGCATACACATTAGATGTTGGTATTTTATCTAATTCGGAAGATACTGTGGTAGTTGAAGTTCACGATTTTTTTAGTTGTGGATTATATGGGTTTTCAAATTACAAAATATTACCATTTATGTTTTCAAGATGGTTTAATGAGTTCATAAACAAAAAAAACACTTAGAAATATTTCTAAGTGTTTTTTTTGTTATTTACTAGATTTAGAAAAACCCACTATTTTTTTACCATTCCAATGATAAGTTTTAATTCCGAATAACCAAGCGAAATCTAAATATTTTTTTTCGTTGTCAATATAAAACATGTAATCATATTTTTTATTGATTTCAAGCAATCTTTTAAATTTCTTCTTCTTACCTTTCATTGAATGAATTTTATCTGGTAGAGGTAATTCTCTTTTAATAAACCATTCTTCTGTGATTGTTGGATTAGCAGAACAAATATGAACTTTCGATCTTTCAATACATAGATTGTACAGTCTTTCAAACTTTCTGTCAGTAACCACACCATCAAAATCTAAGACAATAATATTGTTTAAACCCTTAAATAGTTCCAATGATGGAAAAAATCTATCAAATCTATGCTTTACAACTCTTTCTGGTTTCTCTAATGAAAATTCTCTTGTAAAATTATGTATTTTTCTAATTCTATTTGTCATATATTCCATATAATAGAATAAATCCATATCAACATCCTTTAAGTGTTTTGAAATATTAATTGTTTTTCTAACAAATATTTCTGTTAAAATATGTTTAATGTGAATAACTTCACTTCGAACACTTAAAACTTTACTAATCCCATAATCATTTGCAGAGGAAGGGATATTTGTTAAATAATTCATAATATTTGGTTTTATTATATACAATGTCCAGTTTTTTATTTAATAAACTGGACAAATAATTCAACAATGTACAATTATATCAATATATTGAACAAATTAACCTACAATGTACAATATATTAAGGTGCAATTCCAAATTCATAACTATATGTTTCTGGCCCATCTTCACCATTTTTCATCTCTTCAACCCAATCCCAATATTTTTGAGGTGGTTTATCTAAATCAAATATATATTCTTCATGTTTATCATCATATACCCTTCTTTTAATAATAACATTTGTATCATTTAATATTCTTGCTATTTGATCGATTAACCAATCTTTATGATGGGAACCATCAATTCCAGAATACATTTCAATCCAATACATTGCCCAATCATGTTTGTTATATAAAGCATAAGGGGTGTTTTTTACATTTATTGTTTCTTCTTTCAACATAGTAATTTATTTTGAATTATCATCAACAAGAATTCTATATTCTTCTTTTTTACCTCTTAGATCCAATGAACCATCTTTATAACATTTAACGTTAACGATTGTATCATCAGGTAAATTGAGTTGTAAGAACTTATGAGAGCATTTAGATTTATCTAAATCAGAAACTTTCATTTCTCTAACAAATGTAATCCAATCTTTCCTTGTTATTGTTTTTATTTTCATAATTATCTTTCTATTATTTGATCAACATAATTTAAAGCTTGTTCCCAACAAGAACGTCTACCAAATCTACCCCAACCCATAGTGTTTTTAGGATTAGTTTCAAAAACAGTAGGATCATCATCTCTTGATATAACTAAATAACAATTGGAAAACCCATCATTATATATTTGCTCTCTCCATTGAAAACCACATTGAATAAAATAGTTCTGAGTTTTCATAATGAATATGTCATCATGAGACAAATGATTATTATAATTTATTTTTTCTTTCATAATCGTTTTATTTTTGTTTAAATTTTGGTAGTCTCACTACTCTTATGGTTACAAATATAAGAAAATTGTTTAAATATTAAAGTTAAACGATGTTAAAAATAACAAAAAACTGCACAATAACATTGTGTTGGTTATTGTGCAGAAAATAAATGTGTTAATTTTTTATTCCTAATTGGCTTAGATTATTAATTTAAATTGAATACACATATATTTGTGATTCTCTTTCAGAATAAGTTTATTACTACTTTTGGAATGCTTGTCAATAACTATGAATGTGTTGTGATTCCCCTTTGGAATGAGGTTATTACTACTATCCAGATAACAACGGTTTACCAAGTCTTTGTTGTGATTCCCTTTCGGAATGAGGTTATTACTATTATTTGTGCTTCTCTGTTGTGTTCCCTGTTCGTTGTGATTCCCTTTCAGAATAAGTCTATTACTATTATATTCATTCTGGAGGTGCTTATAAGCATCGTTGTGATTCCCTTTCAGAATAAGTCTATTACCATTTTTTTAGCCAAAACGGCCTTAGAATCGTCTGTTGTGATTCCCTTTCAGAATAAGTCTATTACCATTCGCAATTCCAGCACCTGCAAGGATTCCACCGTTGTGATTCCCTTTCAGAATAAGTCTATTACCATTTTCTGTAAATGCACCACCTAAAGAATTTGTGTTGTGATTCCCTTTCAGAATAAGTCTATTACCATTATTAGAATTATTAGAAATGTGGGATGAATAGTTGTGATTCCCTTTCAGAATAAGTCTATTACCATTTCCACCATACAGTTTAAAGAATGAAGTATTGTTGTGATTCCCTTTCAGAATAAGTCTATTACCATTTTTTGATTTACTATATTTTTTAAATAGTCTGTTGTGATTCCCTTTCAGAATAAGTCTATTACCATTTAGAGGGTGTTATGTCCGAGCCGGATGATGGTTGTGATTCCCTTTCAGAATAAGTCTATTACCATTATACCCACATATAAATCATTGTTAATGAATAACATATTATAAAATTTTGATGAAAAAAATGATTAAATATATGTGATTGGTATGTTATCATGATGAAAATTTTAATTCTACTTATATAAATGATTAAATTGTGTTGTATGTATCACACCAAAACCAGAACCTGTTGATTGTCCAATACCATAATTATATATAGCTTCGGCAACCTTTCTATTTGTTTTAATTCTGATTTGACAAATATTTGCACGATTTAAAACATTTTTACTATAAATATTTCTAACCTTATGGCTATTATGATTATCAATAACCAATTCAAAATCATTAAAGTTTAATTTAGAATCAATTTTTTTGAATTTATTAATAATTTGATTTTTCAAAGCATTAACAAGGTTAGAATCATTAAGAGTATAAAAATTTTCATTTGATTTCCCTTCATCATGTTTTTTTAGAATAAACCCAGATGTTAAGGTTTTAAAATAGTTCCATCCATTATAGAATTGCTCTTGAATATAATCAACAGATTTAAAATCCATCCCATATCCAATTGTTTTTGCTTCCATTGCTCCAATAAGAATTTTATTTAAAATCTCTTGGTCTGGTGATGTTACAATTAAATACCCACCATTTGGATAGTTAATGTGTTTACCATTATCAACGATAACACCACCCTCTAATCTACTAATATTGTAGTTTGATACACCGTTATGATATTCATTATTATCACCAAAACATTTGGTGTGTATGAATGAATTAACAACGCTAAGGTTATTTGGTACTTTATCAGTATTTGGTGTAAAGTTTATTTTTAATCTCATAACAAATAAGTTTATTAAAATTTCATTCTTTCATCTGAAATATCAGATACTTTAGTAAATTCATCAATAGACACAGCAGTATCATTTTTTATTGTATCAATCCAAACCAAACCATTATCAAGTAATGTGGCACTACCTTTGGAATTAGTGTTAAGCACATCAATCATTTCATCAGTAACAGGGACTAATATTTGTCCATGTAAAGATGCAAAATTATCAACACCATTTACAGTTGTTCTCGCCAACCTATTTCGTGTACTAGTCATTTTTGATGGATCAGGTTGTTCAAAACTACCGTTTTTATATCGACCAAAAGCATATATCAATGCACCACAACCACCTAAATTAGTAATTTTATTATAAAACTCTAATCTACGATTGGTTTCAACATTTTGAACATCATCAACAATTTTCATAAATGGTTTGGTTTTTGCATCAAAACCAAGACAATAATTTAAATCAGTTACAAATGTATTAAATTTTTCTGAATTATCAATATAATCCTGAACCATTCTCCAATTTAATGTTATCATCATTGACCAAGCATTATCAAGTGCTTTGTTTGTTTGAATAAATTCCATATGGTAAACATCTTTCTCCAAGAGTTTATTATGAAATTTAGGTGTATCAATTCTTATGTATGAATTTTGTGCTGCATTAAAATAAACCTCATTACGTTCATAAAATACTTTTCTATTACTAGGTACAGGACGTTCGTTGAACAAAACATGTAACATGTTTGATATTTGATGTACTGTTATCGGTTCAACAAAGGGTTCAATATCTTTCCTTTTCTTTATAGTTGAGTTATAAGAGGTGAAGGAAATATCCTTACACCTCTTGTTATCTGAAACTCTATCTTTTCTGAAAAGTTTTGCATCTTTAAAATTAAGAATCAAATACTTACTCATCTTTTTTCTTTTTTGATGTTTTCGATTTCTTTTGTTTTTTCTCTTCATCAAGGACACGTTTCATTTCATCCTTAATTTCTTGCCTTTTGATTTTGGCTACTTCAATGTCAATTAACTCATAAAACATATATGGATCAAAATCAAGGTTATCAATGTCTTCTTCAGATTTTATTTCAATCCAACCATCTTCATTGTTGAAAGTATCTTCTGCAGGTTTCTCAACCAGTTTAACTTTCAATGTTTCAACTGTTGCAAAAGCATCTTTCTTTTTAATGTTAATATTAAACACTTTTTTCAATGAGTCTTTAACAAGTTGAACAACATTTTCCTCACTCAACAACACACCATATTCAGGAATTTCGATTGATGTGTTTTTCATTTGATGATAACCCAATTCTGAATTAAACCCTGATAGTTTTTGTGCAAGGAATTGTTTATATAGATGATATTTGTCGGGATTAAATGAATATCTATCAAATACAGAATCACAACTAATAAATTGAAGAGTCATTAAATCGATATTACCCATTGCTTCATATTTAATATTACCAATGGTTTCTTTTTGATAATAAGTAGTATCATTCTTATCCGAATCCTCATTTTGAACAACCTTTTCACCACTACGTGAAAATACTTCAATTTTTGACATTGCATTACAAGTTTGTTCTGCACTACTTAAAGTAATTGCACCTTTTCGTTTAACTGTTTCAGGTTTATTTGCAAACAAATAACCTCTAACAAGCGAAAGGGGCGATGCAATATAAGAATACAATAATGCATCGTGATGTGCAATGTTTGGGGTTTGAGCGATAACATCATGCCTAAACATATTGTTTTTCAATGCATCACTACTGATTTTGAGTTTGTAGGTAATTTTTCCTTCATCATCTTTATACAAATTTTTCTTTGCATAAGATACATTTGAATGCCCACCTACGTTTCTTAAATGTGTATCTTTCAACACATATTTTTGATCATTTGAATCATAGTTTACAACACCATGACCATTCATTTCCATTTTAAACAAAATGTTCTTTACATTTTTCATTTTTAAAAAATTAAGTTAATAAAATATTAATTGTTTTTGATTACGATACAAATATATAAAACTTTTTTGAAACAACAAAAAAAATTATACAAATATATAAAACTTTTTTGTATTGTTTTAAAAATCAATTTAATACAATTCCCATATGGTATAAGATTATTAATACTATGTTCAAAATAATTGATATACCCAACATCGTTGTGATTCCCTTTCAGAATAAGTCTATTACCATTAAAGTTAAGTTTGCATATTAAAAACCTCTGGTTGTGATTCTCTTTCAGAATAAGTCTATTACCATTAGAAACAGCTTTATTTTGTCCGATCCAACTGTTGTGATTCCCTTTCAGAATAAGTCTATTACCATTATATAACTTTTTATCTTTTCCCTCAATGGTGTTGTGATTCCCTTTCAGAATAAGTCTATTACCATTTCTGCCTGTGGTTACTAAACTAACATCAATGTTGTGATTCCCTTTCAGAATAAGTCTATTACCATTTATCAGGGAAAAAAGAACCACTTTGAGTTGGTTGTGATTCCCTTTCAGAATAAGTCTATTACCATTATACCCACATATAAATATGTGATAAACAGTTATTTAAAGATAAATAATTAAATAAAATTACTTTATTTGTTTGATTAAACGATGGTTTATTTTTCATTTTTTTTATCCTATGTTTAAATCTTCTATATTAATTAAACCAAATTCTGGATGATAAACTTTATCGAATCGAATATATGGTGTGTTTGATTTTTTTCCATATATTCTTAAATGATCTATTGTTAAATTTTTAAATTTATATTTGTTCTTTGTAAGTTCAGAGTAATCAAAGTTTTTATTTGTTGATAAAAACTCAATTGTTTTTTTCATCTTTTTTAATGTGTTTGAATCCTCATTAAAATCTTTTACAAATGAATTATATATTGTTGTATTAAAAGGCCCAACAAATTCATTTTTATTATAATGTTTAACAATACAAAAAATTTCATTACCGTTACATCTTAGTTTATTACTTCCAGCACTAATAATATTATTGTCTTCATTTTTACTTTTAAACTTAAAAGGATATATATTTTTCAATCGATCTGAACTTTCAATAAACATTTGATTAAAAAGTATTTTCCTTTTATTTTTATATTTTGTTGTGTGTGAGTTATATATATCATATAATTCATTTAAGGTTAATTCTCTGTTATTATATTGCTTCATTTCATCATACCATAAATCTCGTAAATATTCTTTATAAAAAATCCCAACAACAAAATCATTGGATTTATTATTTTCTTTAAAGATAGTATAAATACTCTGTTCAGAAAAATTACCAAATCTGTTACATCTTCCAAGTCTTTGCATAGATGCTTCTGGTGATAATACTGATTCATATAATTTGTTGAATGATACGTCTAAACTAGCTTGCATAATTAAAGAACTAGTAACTGAAACTTTATTTGTATTATTACCACTGTATTTGTTAAATTTTGAAAAAATTTCATTATAAATATCATTCTTTCGTTCATCAACAAAACCACTATGATATAAAATTTGTGAGTTTGTATTAGCTTTGATCCTTTGTGAATTTGAGATAGTATTTGAAATAACAAGGTCTGAACCTTTTAAATCATAATTAAATTCTTTTTGTACCCTAATTAAATATTTATCGTTGTGTTTTGCTTCATAATGTTCATGTTTATTTGGTAAAATAGATGTTTGATTATTAATTGTGTCCCAAAAATATTCAATATTTATTGGTGTTGCTGATAACAATAAGTTATTACTATTAGTGTATCTATGTCTCATTCTCATAATATTAATAAAATTTGAGAATATTGGTAGTGTAGATATAAATTCATGATATTCATCGAAAACAACATTAGCTGATAATATTGTAAACAATCTTTTACTAATATTATCTTTAAAAGTTGGAGATTCAAAATTATCAATATTTGTAATTATTATATCACTATTAAAAACATCATCATTATCATGATTCTTTTCTAAAACAGTATTATTTAAAAACAATTCAATTTTAACATTAGTTTCTTTAAATTCTTTTAATTCGTTTAGAATTGAATCGTATACACTTTTAGCTACGACATTTCTAGGACAAACCCATATAGTTTTTTTATTTGATTTTGAAGCCCAAAGCATACCCAGCAATGTTTTACCGAAACCTGCAGGTGCTTTAATTATTGTCGTTTTTTTACATTGTTTAACTATTTCTTTTTGTTTATTAAATCTATTTATATTTGAGTCACCATATGGAAAATTATTTAAATTTAAATTTTCCTTCTTATACAATTCTATTTTTACATATTTGATATATAAATTTAAATATTCTTCTTTAGATAGATCCAATTCTAAATATGTTTCTTCTAATTCAGAAATTATTTTATCAGCATTAACAATACAAGTGTGAGTAATTCCAAATATTTCATTATAATCATCGTTAATTATATTCTCATCATCATAAATGTAATACGATGGTGATTTTTTCGGATTAAATTCAGGATTTTTTAAATAGGTTTCATCTAATAATTCAGATACAATCTGTCTCATTAAATCAATAGAATCTTCTGAAACAAATTCAGATTCTAAAATATCATTTGATGTATATTTTGACATTTTTTTTGAAATCCCATGATGCCAATAAATATTATTAATTATATATTTTTTTAAATTTGAATTAATTTTTAAATGTTCATGTAAAAAAGCCCAAGCAATTTCATTATGTGCGAATTTATTATCTTTATATTTCTTGTCTTTTTTATTTGTTGATAAAATTTCTTGAAACATCTCAGTCATTTTACCAATATCATGTAACAATGAGGATATTTCGATAATTTTTAAAATATTATTATCAATATTATTAGTAATATATTTGTAAAGATATCTACTTGCAATAGAAACATTTTTATTATGTTTTAACAATTTAATACCGTTACTTTTTGCCAATGCATCATGAATATTCATATATAATAAATTATGCGGTGAATAATGGTTCTAATCTCCTTAATAAATGCAACGAATAATAAAATTAAAGATTTTCATAAAAAATAATTTAAATCTACTTAGTTTTTCACACTCCAGTTCTAGATTATTAAAATAAACATTTTTAATTGAACCAGTTGTACAACCATATCTTGTTTTGGGAACACTAATTTTTAAGAGACTATTTTTTTTATCTTGATGTTCTAAGATTAGAATATTATTGGCTGAATATTTTAATTTATCATTTCTAATAGAAGTTAGATCAAGTTTACTATCTCTAATTAACTGAGTTGTTAGAATAATTGGTTTGTTTAATAAAGACAATATACCGATTAATTTATCAAATTTATTTTTCTCTAACATAACCGCATCTAGCAAAATGATATCATATGTAATCTCATTTACCACATCAACAATTTCTTTAACTGTTGGTTCTGGATTGGTAATTTGTTGAACATATAAAGTATTGTTCAAATTATATATTAATTTACTTCTATAATATTTATCCACAATAAGATTTGCAGAATCTTCAAAAGCTAAATGAAGAACGTTGTAATTGTTTTCATGTAGCTTTTTACACAACATCATAGAAAAAGATGTTTTTCCTACTCCAGATTGTGAACCAATAACATTAATACCATTAGATAGACCACCACCTAATTGTTTATCTAAGAATTTAAGACCTGTGGGAGTAATTTGATTTTTCATAAATTTAAATTATTTTGTTTACATTGTACAGTTTATATGCTCTTTCTATAATATTACTCGCTTTATATGGTTCTATTTCTTTGTTAAACAACTTAAACAACCATTTATTTTCCAATTCTGAGTTTTCGAATTTATTACTATTTTCATAAACATTAAAATAAAACTTATTCGAAAAGGACTCATAAACTTCTTCATAATATGGAGTGAAGTCGTCAATAGGTATATTAGTTATATATTCATCTAAGTTTTTCATTGTTTAAGTATGTTTTATATGAGTTTTTTAATGTATTTAAATGATTAATATCTTGTGGTGTATCAAAGAAATTAATTCGTTCAAACCAATCTATTTTTTCTTTATCAGTAAATGGAGTATTATAATCTTCATATGCTATTTGTGCTTTTATGTGATAATGGTTGAAATATATTTGATATTCTTTTGGTAAATCTTTCAAATAATACAATTCATCATCGATGATAATTTCAAATTGGTTATCAAGAAAACCCATCATTGCCGACAATCTTTGTTTACCATCAATAACTTGCAATATATCATCTTTAGTTGATTCATCAGTTCTATCAACTAAAGACATAATATGAAGATGTGGAATATACCTATCCATAAAAATAGACATAATCAATTGTCTTTTTTGATGTAAAGACCAAACATCACCTCTTTGTAGATTAGCTTCAATAGAAGGTAACCATACATTTAAATCGATTTTCCTATTGGGAAGATCTTTAATTCTTGAAAAGGCTAATTCTGTTGATGAAACCTTTAAAGGATTATCTCTTAATTCTTTTAATGTTTTCATGTTTTATTTGATTATTAATTTAATATTACAAATATAGGTATAAAAAAAACACAAACAAAAAAATATCTGTTAAAAGATGTTAACTTGTTTGTGTTTTTTTATGTATAAAAAAAATATTAATTCACATATTCCAATTCATAATATGTTGCACCACCAATATCACTTCCTAAATCATTATGATTAAACGTTGCAATATCATCATCAAATTCTAAATTTTGAACACCATTATTAGTTAAATAATTTTGAATAGAATTTAAATCATCTCCAATAAATGATTGTGGAATATTATCTAATGTTGAATCATTATTAAAAATAAATACGATTTTTTTCATAATATGTTTTGATTATAAATAGTCTTTATCTTATTATTTGTTAAACTTATAATAATTAGTCAGGACTTTTTTTGCAGCTTTTTGAACACCCTCAAATGTCTTGTATTTGTTTTTGGAGAGTTTTTCAATAAACTCATATGGTTTAATGAGTTTATCTTCAACATTATTTGTTTCTTTAATAATAATATTTCCTTCTTTAACCATCTCATTGAGATCAGCATACAATCCATCTCTAAGAGCCTTGATTGTTTCAATAAATACATATTCTTGTGTCATATCTATATTATTTATCATTTATAAATGTTTTTACGTCTTCTATTGGTACAATATCCAATTGTTTTACTAATTCATAACCCTCATCGGTGAAATCATACCAATTTTCTTTTTTATTTCTTTCAAGTTCATTAATTTTCATCAAACCTCTTTCTTTCAAAGGTCTTACATTTGAAGAATATGTTAAAATTACTTTATTAATACTTAACATATTGTTACTTCTAAAATTAATATAACTCTTCAATAAGAATAAATATTCTTTTTTTCGAAGTTTGTTCTGTTTGATCCAATTTAATATTTTATCTCTCATAGTTTATTATTTTTGAAAAGGGTTTTTATCATAATTCCAATTAATATCTTCAGAAATATTATCAGTTATTTCTGATATGTTGTTTAGTTTATATATAAGTTCATCTATTTTATTAGATGTTTGTTCCTTAACCATTTTAGTGGCTTCTTTTTTTACAATTGATGTAAATTGATGCGCTAGTTCATTAAAGAAATTTCTAAGATCAGCCTCTTCACCTTCAATGAAAAGTTTCATATCAACAACTCTTTGTTCTTGAATTTCACTATTACTCAATTTGTCCACATCATACATTTTTTTTGTTCCCTCAGCGATTTTTTCACTTATATGCATCGGACAAGAATTTAGAAATACATGTGAAAGCATTTCATTCTCTGACAGAAGTTCTTTATATAGTTTAAATTTCATAATATTAGTTTTTAAGATTATTTAATTTTAAAATTAACTTTGTATGGTTTCTCAAAATTAGATGGTATCGGATCATTATCTTCTTTCATCCCATCAAGATGAAATTCAATACCTTTAAGTACTTCCATCTTGATGTTTGCTAAACTATCAGAAGTACAAACAAAACCATCTAAACCTTCAACACCTGCACAATAATTATTTGGTGTTTGTTCTATAATAACATTAACTGTATTTTCTTTCATAACTAATCGTTTTAATATTACAATACAAAAATAAGAGAAATAACTGGATCAACCAAATTATTTCTCTTAAAAAATGTTAAAAGTTATAAATGATTCTACAAATTACTTTTTAATTCATTTATTTTTCCTTTTGAATACCAATTAACTATAAATACTTCAACATCAAGATTAATTTCTCCTAATTTTGAATACAAAGTTTTATGTTTATTTATTGAATCTTTTACTTCTTTAAAAATTATTAATAATTCGTTTCTATCAAAACTAACTTCTCTTCCAATTTTATATATAATTGGAAATATTATAGTATTTATTTTTTTCATTAGTATGGATTTCAGAACCCATCATAATATCTTTTGCTTCTTCAAACATGTATGCAATGAATGGTTTTTTATCATCAGGTAAATTATCTAATAATCCATAATCTTCCCATAATGTGACAACATTATTAAGATCTTTATTACAATTTTTACATGTACAATTATTAATATCAACAACAATATTATCATTTTTTACGTTAACACCACATAACGTTTTATTGAATGTTTTTTGTAAATGGTATTTTCTCATGATTTATTTTTAAATTTAAAAAAGATCGATTTGATTGCCACTTCTAGGTTGCACATTGATAATATCTGAATCACCATCAGATATTTTTGTTATTTCTAATCTACCAAAACTTTCTTTACAAGTATATCGATCTTCACCAATATAGATAATTACTTGTTTAACTTCTTGAGGTGTTTCATCTCTTTCTACTCTGATTTTCATAGTTTTTTAAATTTATTTATTAAACATATTGAAATATTTATTATCCTTGGAGTCAACTTCTTTTGATTTGATTAGTTCTGGATACAATTCATCCACAACTTTAATAGAGGGGTCTATTGATGTTTCAACAAACACATCATGATTTTTAACTGTAATATATCGATCCATCTTATTAAAAAATCTAATAGCATTAGCTTTTCTATAAGATTTTACATATAGTTTCTCGTTATTGATTATTGTTGAGTATATTCTTTGTCTTGCCATAATGATTTAATTTTCTTGAATAATTCTTTTCATATATAATTTATATTCGACTCTATTATGGGGTTCACCATAAGTGTTCCATTGTTCAACAATTCGTTCATTAACTGAAAAGATTTCCCATCTTTCAGCACCAAATTTATCCATTTCCATAGCGATTTCATAATCATTTGGATCTTCAAGATATATTATTCTTATTTCATATTCCCACATAACTAATTTGTTTTATGATTAATAAGTACAAACATATAATATAAAATTTACAACACCAAATAATAATAGTTAAAAGATGTAAAAAAAACACCTCATAAAATATAAATTCTATGAGGTGTTTTAAAAAGGAAAAAAACAAGTTGTGGAGATGGTAGGATTCGAACCCACGACCACGTGCTCCCAATGCAAGTTTTTGATATGCTGTTAATAATCTTAAAAACAGATTATATTAAAATACGTGCTCTACCACTGAGCTACATCTCCAATTTTAATAAAACAAATATAAGGTATTTTATTTTCTTATGCAAGGAATTTTAAATAAAAAGCATAAGAAAATATAAAAATACAGATATAAATAGTAATACTCATAATAATTTCAGTTTTTTTTAAACACTCATTATTTGAGGATGTTCTAAATAATAATAACTCTTTTAAATATCTCAAGAATAATTTAATAATTATCATAACTTTAAATTTAAATTAATTTTTTAATTGCTTTACGTAAACCTTTGTCTAATGCTTCTTCGTAAGTTTTAAATTCTTTAGCACTAGAATTATCATTAAAATAATCACATCTCGGTGGATTATAAAAAAAATCATAATAATATTTACCACGATCAGTAACACATACTTCAACAATAATATTATATTTTTCTCTTAATTCTTTTTGAAGTTCATATAAAGTAAATGCATGAATATCATCTTCATAACCATCACCACCATATTGTATTTTCCTCGGTTTGGTTTTATAATGAGTTTTGTTATATTTATATTGATTCAATTGATAATATTTATAATCATCAATATCAGTATAATTACCATTAATCCCATGTTCTTTTGCTACTTTAGCAGTTTTAAAACTTACAAATTCAAACATAATTTTAAATTTTTTCTGTTGTTATATATTTATCGAATTCTAAATAATTTTCATTAAATTCAAATCCATCTAATTCTATTAATTTAACTCCAGATGTACCATCCAAAGCAATAAACCCTTCAATTTTTTCAAACTCTTTAATTATACCGTTTATATTTAAATAGTTGTAATAAGAAGTTAATTTTATAATTTCCAAACTATATTTGATCAATAGTTCATCAATAGGGTTTTCATAATAATCATAATCCCATGAATAAAAATCTAAAAGTGTTTTTGCTGATTCTTCAGTAAATAGTTTTTCATCTACTAAAAAAACAATCTTAGCTTCATCTGATCCATACTTAAAAACATATTTTTTCATCCTATATCAGCTTCAATAATAATATTATTAATAATTGTTAAATTAACTCTGTTAAAGTTAAAATCGCATGTTATCATATAATCTTTCCCATCTTCATGAACAATTCTATATTCATAATCATAGTTTTTACATATTTTAATTGCATCATCTTTTGTTATACCAATCAAATTCATTATATGTTTTCATAATATTAAATATTAATTAAATTTTCTTTTACTTTTTTGATTGCTTCATTTAAATTTTTAGGGTTGTCGTATACACCAACAAAATTCTTTAAAGCATTTTCTTTTGTAACAGAGATAATAGATTTTGAGAAATAATTTTCAGTTAGAAATCTACTATTGGCTTCACAAAGATTAATACCGTCTTCTGTTGTTGATAAGGGAATTGCATAAACAATATCTTTATCAACTTTAATTACAACACATGGCCTGACTTTCCACCCACCCATTGCTTTAATAATATCACCTTTTTTTAAGTATTTAGGTTTTTTTGTTTCAGTTGTTACAGATGTAACTGAATTAAGATGGTGTAAAACTTGATTTTTAGTGCATTTAGCACTATCTGGTAAACCATTAATGTGTTCTTTAACTTTGTCTAATTCCATTGTATATATGTTTTGATTATTACACTACAAATGTATGAATTTTATTCATTATTACAAAATTAAAAATGTTAAATATTATTATATTGAAATAATACACCTTCTATGGGTAACCAATCTCTTTGAATTACATTATGAGTACCACCAGAATAATCACCTTCAAGTTCAACCTCATTTTTTCGAATACCAACTATTTCCATTAGTTCACGACCAGAATAAATTTCTTTATGATAAACTTTCTGTCCTAATGCTAATATTTTTATATTTGGTTTTTGAGTGAGTTGTTCTGAAAATTTTTGATTTAATTCAAAAATCATTTCACACAAATCTTCTATTATTTTATATAATGAATTACCTTGTAATATTGTGTTAATAATACTATTAAAAAGTGGTGAAGTATTATATAATTCTTTCCCATTTTTAAATTTATTAATCACGTCCACCAATGATTGACTATTTTGACTCATAACAATTATTTTAAGGTTTCTTTAACTAATCTAAAGTTCTTTTTTTCTTTTCTATACCTTGTTTTTAATGATTTTTTATGAATTTTAGAAATCTCTTCCATACTAAATTTAGCATTAACAGTTCCCTCACATAAATCATTAAATTCATCGGTTTCGAAATCATTAATTAATACATTAGGTGTATAAACAGCTTTAAAACCATTTAACATACCCTTGATGGGTTTTAATATTAGTTTTATCTTCGTTTCTTCTGGATCACCATCAACAGTGAATTTTATAGTATAAGTGCTTTTTAATATCATAATATATTTAATACGTGGGATTACATTTTGGACAAGGACAACTAATAAAATGAATACATTTTTCACCATTTGCTTTATTTCCGGTACCATTACATTCGGGGCATTGCTCATGTAAACAAGGTACGTTAGATTCATTGTTATTATTAAAGTTAAGTATATCTTTAAGCTTATTTATACTTTCTATTTCAGTAGCAGAGTCAATGTATAACTCTTTTAATTTATTGTTAAAATAATTCATAATATAATAAATTAATAATTACCAGTTGCACCTTCAACTATCTCCAATATATTGTCATCAGGGATTGTGTTTCTATCCAATTTCTTAATTTCTCGAACAATATAACCATGTTCATTCATAAGTTCTTTGAAAGTTTCAAAACTAGTGCTATGTCTTCCTGCTCCTGCAGGTTCATAACTAATTTCTTTCATAGTCTCTACAGATATATCAGCATTAGTTTCGAAAACAACTGGAGTAAAATAATACATTTGTGCATCTTCTTTATAAATTAAAGTTCGATTAATACTATTTTCTTTATGTTTTTCACTTATTTCTGTAAATTCTTTAAACTCTTGATAAATTCTATTTAAATCTGTAAAATGATGTCCGGTTATTCTCCAGTGTTTTGAATCAACACTTTTACTAAAATCATCATATTGATTAATCAAGTTTTCAAGATTAGTAAGAATATTTTGTTTTTTATCTGTAAAACTCATAATTATATTTTTTTAAGAAATGATTTAGGAATATTAAAAGAATTTGTAAATTTAAAACCATCTACTTCATGTTCCACTTCTAAACAATACCAACCAGTAGGGTATTTTGATTTTAGAACACCAATTAGACCAGTTATATCATATGATATTCCCAACCTCTCTAATTGGTCTTTATTTGCTTTAATTTTATATTTGGGTGTGTCTTTATTCATGTCTAGATTCTAATTTTCTTATTAATTGGAATATTTGGTTATCAATTTCATAAATCAGATCTTTGTTTGTGTTAAAAGGTACAGTATTTTAAAAACATCACAAATATAGAGAAATATTTTGAAAAAAATATGTTTTTTTTACTATTTATAATAAAGTTCTTTGATATTGTTGGTTGTTAAGAAAATACACCCTCTTAACGTAAAATCAAAAAAGGTTTAAATAAAAAGTATTCTTAAAAGCATTTTGCTAATAAGATATAGGGTGGAGTAGTTCATCCTTTGATGTTAAATATTTAACTCATAAAATTAATTTCATTAATTTTAATATAAATTAATAACTATAACTATATGATTTAGTTAAAACTCTTCCAGTACCATTATAATTTTATTTTTTTATTTCTAATCCACAGTTAAAACACTCACAATTACCATCTTCATCAATTGGTTTTTCATATTGACGAAACAAACAAGTACAATATTTAATATTAGTTGATTGTTGCTCTTGTTTACCATCAAAAAATCTTTTCGGAATACCTAAACTACTATTTATTATCTTTTCTTGAAACTTTAATATTTCATTGTAATTATTCATACTCATTATTAAAAGTTTATTTATTTTGCAATCTGACCCAATTATTTAGTTTTTTAAATTCATCTGAATCAAAATAAAAATCTTGATAACAACCATCATTTGGGGAATACATTATAATATATTTTTTACCAAATTTATAAATATCAATGTTACCCATTCCATCAGTATAATATAATATATCTTTTTCACCGTTATTAAACCATTCATTAATTTCTTTTATAAATTTAGATTGGTCTATTGTAATATATTTTGTTTCATGTAAAAAATCCTCATCATTATATTTATATAATATTTCAATCATATAACTATTATGTATACTGTCAGGTAATTTTTTATATAAACCTTTTATTTTACAATTTGTTATTTTAGTGAATCTATCATCACTTTTATTTCTTTCAACCATAATTAATTAGTTTTAATGAAATATTCTTCTAATTCTCTATTCCAAGACAAAGATAATTCATTATTTGGTAATAATTTAATATTATTGATTTTATTTTCTTCTTTTACTTTTTTCATCATACCTGTAAAATCTCCAAAATTCCAATTTAAAATAATTGGTGTTTTTAATGGTATCAAACTATTTTTTACAAACCCAAATTGTAAATCATTTTCAATAATAGATATATTATGAGCGTTGGAAAAATATTCGTGAATAGAATTAAATAAATTCAGTATATGCTCATCATCCAATCTATTTTCTTTAGCCCATTTAATTTTTTTATTAACAACTGAAAAATCATCAACTTCTAAGATAGGACTAAATTTGATTGAATCACATGAATCTTTAATATTATTGTAAAAAGTAAGAAGATCTTTTAGATTATCATTATTGCTTTTAAAAATATTATTATTAATTCTTAAATTAACATTATATTTTTTTGCATCAAGATATATTCTTCTAATATCACCTAATGATATATAATGATTTGTATTGTTTATTTTTTGTTGTTGGTCTTTAAATTGACTCATATAAGAGATATTAATATGAGTCAAACCGCTTTCAAATAATTCTTTTCTATATTTTTCATCATTAGCCAATCTAATACCATTAGTTGTCATGACAATCTTATCTAAGAGATTAATATCACTTAACCACTTGATTAGTGGTATTAAATGTTTACTAACAGTTGGTTCACCACCTAACAACAATACTTCATTTACATTCATTTTTTCAATTGCATATAATATTTTTTCTTTAAAAATATTAATATCACAATTCAACTTATTATGAATTAAATCTGCAATACAAAAATTACAATTTGAATTGCAATGATCAGTTAGAACAATGTCCAAATAAGGGTGTTTATTTAACAAATATGTTTTATTATTATTAAATGTTGAATATTCGTTTTCACCAAATTTAAATATTTCAAAATCTTCAATTTTCATATTATTTTAATTTAAATCCGTTGAATTGAAATTTAACACTACTAAACCCAGAGAACCCATTTAAATCTCTAAAAACGAACTTTGTCCACCAAAGCATAAATGATGATAAATCTTGACTATATTTTTCATAGTCCATAAATCCATTTGAACAATAGTATGGTGTCACTATTACTGGTTCACTCAAATCTAAACAAGATTTAAATGTAAAATATTGACAACCATGCTCCAGTGATTCTTTTCTATCTTCTTGGGTCAACATCCCTCGTTTATTTAAAATGTTTATTCTATCCAAATTTCTATTTATTTAAATTAAAAAAATCATAAATCTCACCAATTGAATTTTTATATGCAAATTTATATTTCTTGGCAATGGAATGTGTCATAAATGGGTTTGTAAAAACCTTATCATTCTTTATACAATTAGCTATATCAACAAAATTAGCTTCTCCAAATTGATCAGATTTACCATAAAGAATAAATTCATCATTTTTAAAATCAAAAAGACCACCACCTTTAACCATATCATAATTCACAGCTAAATCTCTATGATATGTACATTTGGAAATGATTAGGCAGTCACCTAATTCTTCATCAGTTTCAATTATAAATTTAGGAAATAAATCTACCATAATATCTAGTTGAAATAATACACACCATTATAAATAAAAACTAAGCAAGAAAACAATATAATAATAAAGAAACCCCTGATTGGTATTTCTATATGAGGTTTTTTGTACTGATCTTTTATGGGCATAAATAATCCCAATAAATATATAAATGTTATAAATATAACACTACCTTTAAATAAAAGTAAATCAAACATTGATAAAAAAAGCAATAATATTAATGCTCGATTGTAATATTTAAAATAGAAATGTTTTAGTTTGTTCATAATTTTATTTTTAATGTTTAAATAAAAAGAAGATTGATTAAGAGAATTATTTTGGCGGTTGATTAAGCTTTCATATGAACAACACAAATAATTCTCTCAGGTGGATTAAGCATTTATTATTTACCACACAATCAATCTTCTTATTTTGTTAATACAAATATAGATGTTTTATTTTTAATAACCAAATTTTATTTATTAAAAAATGTTAAGTTTTCATTCACAATCATAGGATTTAATACTCAAGATATTCCTCATAATTATCATCTTCGAGAGGTTCTACACTCAGGGTATATATAGCATGTGTTGTTATTTCCATTGGAAAATCACAATGTAAACATTCAATCGTAGTTGTATCTGAATCATCAACTAATTCATCATGCCAATTATCATCACTAAAATCATTCACCCTTTTACAAAATGGACATTTTACTTTAAAATTACTTCTCATTTATTTTTAATTTCAATTAAATAATCAATAACCTCATTAATCTCTTCTTTAGTTAATCTCATAGTTCCGTAATAACATGAAAATCCATGAAATTACATTTTTTTCTTCATTCATTGAGATCCTAACGGACTACTCTCCTGAAGCGTTAATTCGGGTGAACTAAACCCTATTTGTTTTATATTTAATATCCTTATTCCCTCTTTCTTTATATTAATCGCTGCGTTGATATCCCTATCATGACTTTTACTACATTCTGGACATATCCATGTCCTGTCTTTTAAAGTCAAACCATTATTCTTATATCCACAGTTATTACATAATTTACTTGATGGGAACCATTTATCTATCTCCACTAAGTCTCTTCCGTACCATTTAGATTTATATTTTAACATTTCCTTAAATCTATATAAACTAAGTTCCTGAAGAGATATAGCTAATTTATGATTCTTAATCATATTACTTACACTTAAAGATTCCATTACTATAACTTGGTTTTCGTTTAGTAATTTATTACTTATTTCATGTAAATAATGTTCTTTCTTATTGTTTAGTTTTTCATAATATTTTGCTAATTTAAATTTACATTTATTTCTATTATTACTACCCTTTTTCTTTCTTGATAATTCTCTATGTAATTTAGCTATTTTCTTTTTATTATTTCTTTTAATTTTAATATTATCGAAGGTTTCACCTTCGGAAGTAATAACAAAATCTTTAATCCCTAAATCAATACCTATAG